>JACCDH011357285.1_pt1 | contig 21248 bp, 20 predicted proteins | sample 7442481 | NCBI WGS metagenome assembly JACCDH01 (sample SAMN15323433, study PRJNA562643) | freshwater metagenome | isolation source: river surface water | place: USA:Blue River Watershed | collected 2017-08-15
AATCACAGTTTTTAAATATCAGCGTGCAACCTGAACAATTGCATCAATTAATGACGCAATTGAAAAGCAATCCAGAAACGAATTTCGATTATTTATTTTGCTTGACTGGTATGGATTGGGGTGTGGCATTGGGTGTGGTTTATCATTTGGAATCCACTACTCACAGGCATCAAATAGTAGTAAAAGTAAAAACCGAAGACCGTGAAAAGCCAACATTGGATACCGTTTGTGATATTTGGCGTACCGCCGAATTCCACGAAAGAGAGGTTTTTGACTTCTTTGGAATACAATTCACCAATCATCCCAATTTGAAAAGACTCTTCCTGACCGAAGAATGGGATGGATTTCCGTTGAGAAAAGATTATGTAGATGAAATTAATATGGTTATCAAATAAATAAAAATGGATACAACTACCATAGCCAACAATTTTAAATCCGAAGAATACCAAATCAATATGGGGCCTCAACACCCTGCCACTCACGGAGTTTTGCGTTTGCTGCTCACAATTGATGGTGAAATAATCAAAAAAGTAGAACCTGATTTGGGTTACATTCACCGTTCCATCGAAAAAATGTGCGAATACGATAGTTACCAACAAATCGTACATTTGACCGACCGAATGGATTATCTTTCTTCACACATCAACAACGAAGCGGTTTGTCTTACGGTTGAAAATGCCCTTCAACTCGAAATTCCTGAACGTGTAAAAGTCATTCGAACCATCATCGCCGAATTGACTCGAATCGCCTCTCACACTTTGTGGTGGGGTGTTATGGGAATGGATGTTGGTGCTTTGACTACTTATTTTTATGGCTTTAGAGATCGTGAATTGATCAACGATATTTTCGAGGAAACTTGTGGCGCTCGTTTAACGATGAACTACAACATTCCTGGAGGATTGATGTTTGACGTTCACCCGAATTTTGTAAAAAGAACCAAAGAATTTATCGCTCATTTCAAAACCAAACTTCCAGAATACGATTTGCTGTTATCCAATAATATCATTTTCCGAAAAAGGATGGAAGGCATTGGTATTTTAACCAAAGAAGATGCGATTTCGTTTGGTGCTTCTGGTCCCGTAGGTCGTGCTTCTGGCTATTCTTGCGATGTGAGAAAACACCATTCGTACAGTGCTTACGACAAAGTAAAATTTAATGAAGTATTAAAAACCGAGGGAGATACTTATGCGCGTTATCAAGTTCGAATCCTCGAAATGTGGGAATCCCTTTCGATAGTGGAGCAATTGATAGACAACATTCCTGAGGGTGATTATTTTGCTAAAACCAATACCGTAATCAAATTACCAGCAGGCGAATATTACCAAAAAGTAGAAACTGCAAGAGGAGAATTAGGGGTTTACATAGTTAGTACGGGAACAAAAAATCCGTACCGAATGAAATTCCGCTCGCCAGGATTCTCAAATTTATCCTTGTTAAATCATATTGCCGTGGGTGGAAAAATTGGCGATTTAGTAGCAACAATGGCGACTTTAGACCTTGTAATTCCGGATATTGACCGATAAAATAAATTTTATGAACATTACAAAAAATATTCACCAATGGCTATTTAGCTTGATGCCAGCAACCACAGCAAGTATTGTGGAAATGGTCTTAATTGCAATAGTTTACTTGCTTCTTTTTGCAGTGGCAGGTTTGTATTTGGTTTTACTCGAAAGAAGAGTAGCAGCTTGGTTTCAGTTGCGAATGGGACCAAACCGAGTAGGCTATCAAGGTTTATTACAAACAATGGCCGATGCCTTGAAATTGGTTTCCAAAGAATTAACTGGAACAATTAAAGCAGACAAATTTTTATACAATTTAGCGCCTTATTTTGTTATTGTAACCGCCCTGATGGCGATGTCGCTTTTCCCTTTTTCGAAAGAATTTCAAGCCTTTGACATCAATATTGGTATTTTCTTTTTAATCGCCATTTCCTCGATTGGAGTGATTGGAATTTTATTGGCGGGTTGGAGTAGTAATAACAAATTTGCCTTAATTGGGGCGATGCGAAGCGGTGTTCAAACCATTAGCTACGAATTATCGGTTGGATTATCATTATTAACTATGGTAATAATGGCTGGTTCTTTGCAACTATCTGAAATTGTCGAAGTGCAAAAAAATGGTTGGCTTATCCTTCAAGGACATATTCCTGCTGTCATCGCTTTTTGCATTTATATGATTGCTGGAACTGCCGAAACCAACAGAGCTCCTTTCGATTTGGTAGAAGCTGAATCCGAATTGGGTGCTGGTTTCCACACCGAATACTCGGGAATGAAGTTTGCCTATTTCTTCTTGGCAGAATTTATCAATATGTTTATCATCGCGGCAATAGCTACAACTGTATTCTTCGGAGCCTATTTATCTCCTTTTGGAATTACCGATAACATTCCTTTGCTTGGCGTATTTTGGTTTTTAATAAAAACCTTAGCTATTATTTTTCTAATGATGTGGTTCAGATGGACATTTCCAAGACTAAGAATTGACCAACTTTTGGTATTAGAATGGAAATATTTACTTCCGTTAAACCTAATGAACTTGATTTTAATGGCATTGATGGTATTGCTTGGATTAACGATTAAATTTTAATAATTATGAGTTATTTTTCAGATATATATAATGGTGTAAAAACACTTCTCACAGGAATGAGTGTTACCGGAAAGTATTTTTTACATTCCAGAAAAGGGGCTATAACCCAACAATATCCTGACAACAGAGCGACTTTACAAATGTTTGAACGTTTTCGTGGCGAGGTAGTGATGCCGCACGACGAAAACAACGAACACCGTTGCACTGGTTGCCAAAAATGTGAATTGGCTTGCCCTAACGGAACTATCGAAATTATTTGGGACCGACAAATTGACCCCGCTACTGGCAAAAAGAAAAAAATGATAGACAAACACATTTACCATTTAGGAATGTGCACCATGTGTGGTTTGTGTATAGAAGCCTGTCCAACAGATGCCATCAAATGGGCACAAAATTTTGAAAATTCTGTTTATGACAGAACCCAACTCACTAGAGTTTTAAACAAACCGGGCTCGAAATTGATGCCTGGTGTAGAAGATTAAGGAAGGTTAGAAGTTAGAGGTTAGAGGTTAGAGGTTAGAGGTAATGCATCAAAAGAAAGTATGGAAAAGAAACTACAAATATATAGTCCAAAAAATTCATTCGAAATTGATATGTGTTTAATAATAGCATTGGTTTTATGGTCACTATCCTTTTTATTCAATTTTGCAAAATCAATGTTCCCTAGGTATAACGAAGACCTTGATTTATTTGTTGTGTTCTTTGTAATAATTGCTGTTCTATATTCTCTATATTTTATAATAAGTAACTTTTTCAAATGTGAGACCACTAATGGCAAATTTAGTGGACATTTAGTTATAGATTCCGAGAAAATTACTTGTAATCTTGATGTTTACACAATTCACGAAATTGAAAAAATAGGTATCCTAAGCGATTTTTTTCGTGGAAAATTTAACGGCAATACAAGAGCTTGGGAACGTAAGAAATCAAATGGAGTTAAGAATTATATCGAGATATATAAAAAAGATGGAGAATATAAAAAATATTATTTTCTTCAGACTAAAACAGAAAATATAGGAATGTTTTCAGATGAACTTAGAACTTATTATCGATTTGGAAAATTAGGAGAGCAGAATTATAAAAATATTGTCGAATAATGGCAAAACGTTAGAAGTTAGAAGTGGAACATAAAAAAAATTGATTAAAACAAAAAAAACACCATTTAATAATGGAATTACTTAATTTATGGAAAAAATAATATTTTACATTTTAGCCCTGATAATGATTGTATCAGCCATTGCCTCAGTAAGCAGTCGCAAAATGCTTCGATCGGTTATCTATTTATTGTTTACGCTGATAGGTGTTGCGGGAATTTATTTCTTAATCGATTACAATTTCTTGGCAGCGGTTCAACTGACCGTTTATGCAGGAGGAATTATCGTCTTGGTTATTTTCTCGGTTTTATTGGTGCATCATATCGAAATGCAATTGGAATTGGCACCATTATCCAAAAAAATACTCACGGGATTATCTTGTTTAATAGGATTGGGTATTTTCTTATTTACCATTTATACCAATGATTTTCAAGTGGTCGAAAATTCAAAAACTACTACTGTTGAAGACATTGGTCTAGGACTTTTGAGCTACGACGCAGGCGGATTTATTCTCCCCTTTGAAGTCATCAGTATTCTGTTGTTGGCGGCTATGATTGGCGCCATCATCATTGGAAAAGGAGACAAACTAACTAAAAACGACGACGCCTTATGATTGCTGGAATTAGCATTTACGAAATTTTTACCCTAACCTCTATTTTATTTTTTATAGGGATTTATGGGTTTATTACCAGAAAAAACCTGATTTCGATTTTAATTTCTCTCGAATTAATTTTGAACGCTTCGGCGATAAACTTTGTTGTCATCAACAAATATTTATATCCCGATGTGTTGCAGGGCGTTTTCTTTTCGATTTTTATTATTGCTGTGGCTGCCGCTGAAACTGCGCTTGCTGTTGCAATAATCATTAATCTTTACAGGCAAATCAGCTCTGTCGAAGTGAAGGACACTGAAATTATGAAATATTAATTTTTTACAACTATGGACATCTCATATATCCTATTTATTCCGTTAATTCCGCTGGCTGTTTTCTTGGTTTTGGGAATTGGTTATCAGAAAATTCAGCCCTCAGTTTCTGGCTGGATCGGTGTAGCTGGATTGGCGACTTCGGCAGCACTTTCTTATTTTGCCGCTTACCAATATTTTTTCGTTAGTGGAAAAGTCGATGGTGTTTACCAGACATTCGTTGAAAAAACCGTGTGGATGAACTTCACCGATACTTTGCATATTGATATGGGAATTTTTATTGATCCAATATCTGTGATGATGCTTATTGTCGTGACCACAGTTTCACTGATGGTACACATTTATAGCCGAGGTTATATGAAAGATGACGATGGTTATACCAAATTCTTTGCTTTTTTATCGCTCTTTTCCTTTTCAATGTTGGGATTGGTTTTGGCAACAAACCTTTTCCAAATCTATATTTTCTGGGAATTGGTGGGTGTTTCCTCCTATTTGTTAATTGGTTATTATTACACCAAAACTTCGGCAGTAGCCGCAGCAAAAAAAGCATTTATTGTTACTCGATTTGCTGATTTTGGTTTCTTAATAGGCATTTTGATTGTAGGATATTATGCTGGTACATTCGATTTTGAAACCTTGAACGCAGTCAATGCAGAGGGCGAAGGTTTACTCTTAAATTGGGCTTCTACTTCCTTTATGGGATTGTCTGTAATCACTTGGGGATTGATTCTGATATTTATGGGTGGAGCAGGAAAATCGGCTATGTTTCCGTTACACATCTGGTTACCCGATGCGATGGAAGGACCAACACCCGTTTCTGCCTTGATTCACGCAGCAACGATGGTTGTGGCTGGAGTTTATCTTGTAGCTCGACTATTCCCAATGTATTATTTTGTCGAAGATGGATATGCCCTGAATATTGTAGCTTATGTGGGTGGTTTCTCTTCCCTGTTTGCAGCAGTAATTGCACTCACACAAACGGATATTAAACGGGTTTTGGCCTTTTCGACAATGTCGCAAATTGGCTATATGATGTTGGCTTTAGGCGTTTCGAGTTACAAAGGTCACGAAGGCGTGGGTTATATGGCGTCAATGTTTCATTTGTTTACGCACGCAATGTTCAAAGCCTTGCTATTCTTGGGCGCAGGTTCTGTCATTCACGCGGTGCACAGCAATTATTTGAAAGACATGGGCGGTTTGCGAAAATTCATGCCCATTACCAATATTACCTTCTTGATTGCAGCCTTGGCAATAGCTGGAGTGCCACCATTCGCAGGATTTTGGAGTAAAGATGAAATCTTGGTTGCGGCTTTCGAAAAAAATCAACTGCTATATTTTGTTGGGCTTTTCGTGGCGGGATTGACAGCCTTTTATATGTTCCGATTGTATTTTGGAATATTCTGGGGCAAAGAAACCAAATACCATCATCCACCTCACGAATCGCCAATGTCTATGGCATTTCCATTACTTTTCTTGGCTTTTATGAGCGTTGTAGCTGGTTTTATTCCTTTCAGTGAATTTGTAACTGCCGACAAAGTAGGTTTCGAAGCACATTTGAATTTACCCTTGGCAGCCGTTGCCGTGGGAACTGGATTGACAGGAATTATCATTGCTTGGATTTTCTATAAAAAAGAAAATGATTTGGCCGTAAGGTTTGCCAATGCTTTTGGACTATTTTACAAATGGGCTTACCATAAATTCTATTTCGACGAAATTTACATGTTCGTCACCAAGAAAATAATTTTCAATTTGGTTTCAGCACCCATTGCCAAATTCGACAAGAAATATGTGGATGGAACCATGGAAGGCATCGGAAACAAAACGGTACTCATTTCCGAAAAAATAAAAGGATTACAATCAGGAAGACTACAAGATTACGCAATGTTTTTTGTTTCGGGAGTTGTAGTTATTGCTTTGGTTTTTATCTATTTATGGACATAACAATAAATTAATATGGATATTTTATCACTTTTTGTAATTGTGCCTATGCTCACCGTTTTGGCTTTGTTTTTTTCCAAAGGATTAAACCAGGCTCGAATTATTGCGATGATTGGAAGTTTCATTCAACTGGGAATGACTATCAATTTACTTTTTGCATACTTTAAGGAAAGAGTAGTCGATAATAGCATAATGCTTTTCACTCAAGATTATCTTTGGTTCAAAAATTTCAATGTGCATTATGCCATTGGAGTCGATGGAATTTCAGTAGCCCTATTATTATTGACTTCCATTGTAGTATTGGCTGGTGTTTTCATTTCTTGGAAAACTGATGATTTACCCAAAGAATTTTTTGTTTCGCTATTAGTTTTAGCCACTGGAGTTTACGGATTCTTCATTTCTATCGACTTGTTTACGATGTTTGTGTTCTACGAAATCGCCGTAATCCCAATGTATTTACTGATTGGAATATGGGGTTCGGGGCCAAAAGAATATTCGGCAATGAAGTTGACCTTAATGTTGATGGGAGCTTCAGCCGTTTTATTGGTGGGTGTTTTGGGAATTTATTTCAATTCTACTGCCGATGGAGGAGCATTAACATTTAACATCTTGGAAATTGCCAAAGTCAATATTCCATTCGAAGCCCAAAAATTATTTTTCCCTTTGACTTTTGTTGGATTTTCAGTTTTGGGTGCTTTATTCCCTTTTCATACTTGGTCGCCCGACGGTCACGCTTCGGCGCCTACAGCAGTATCCATGCTTCACGCAGGAGTTTTGATGAAATTGGGAGGATATGGTGTTTTCAGAATTGCGATGTTTTTATTGCCATTGGGTGCTATCGAATGGTCTTGGTTTTTCATCATTTTATCCGCTATTGGTGTCATTTATGGAGCCTTTGGGGCTTTAAAACAAACCGATTTAAAATACATCAATGCCTATTCCTCAGTAAGTCACTTGGGAATGGTGTTGTTCGCTTTATTGATGTTAAACAAAACTGCTTGGAATGGAGCCATTTTACAATCGCTTTCCCACGGATTTATGACCGCCTTATTCTTCGCCTTAATCGGAATGATTTATGGAAGAACACACACTAGGGACATCACTAAATTAGGTGGTTTATTGAAAGTTATGCCTTTCATCTCAATAATTTATGTGATAGCGGGATTGGCTTCGTTAGGATTGCCCGGATTTAGTGGTTTCATTGCCGAAATGAACATTTTTGTTGGCGCATTCCAACACGAGGAACTATTTTATAGAGTGGCAACCGTTGTTTCAGTTTCAGCAATTGTGGTAACGGCAGTTTATATTCTTCGAGTGTTGGGAATTATGCTTATGGGAGAAGTTAAAAACGAGGAATTTTTAGATTTACCAAAGGCAACTTGGTTTGAAATAACCGGTATTTTGCTACTATTAATTCCAATGCTGGGTATGGGTGTTGCTCCACTTTGGTTGAGTGATATGACAATGGAAAGTCTTCAACCCATTATTCAAGGAGTATTAGATCATTTATAAAATTAAGAAAATGAATTTGAACAGTTTTATCGCTATGAGACAAGAAATTTTCCTATCAACAATACTTTTATTGTTGATCGTAGGCGAAATTTTCATCAATAAAAACAAAAAAGAAAGTCTAGTACATTTTGCCTTATTTTTATTTGGCCTTCACACAATTATTGGCTTTTTTGCCATTGAAGAAAGTAGTTTATTTGGCGGAATGTTTCGCACGAATACACTAATTCACTTCTTCAAAAATGCCTTAAATGTTGGTGTATTAATTGTATTACTGCAATCAGCCGATTGGATTAAAGAAAAAATGGTGCCTCTCAACAAAGGTGCAGAGTTTTTTATGTTGTTGTTTTCTTCACTTCTTGGAATGTATTTTATGATTTCGGCAGGAGATTTTCTAATGTTCTACATCGGATTAGAATTATCCACATTACCAGTGGCTGCATTGGTCGCTTGGGAAACATCCAAAAGAATTTCGAGTGAAGCAGGAGTAAAATTCATCCTTTCCGCTGGATTGGCCTCAGGAGCTTCCTTATTTGGAATCTCACTATTGTATGCTGCAACAGGTTCAATCTATTTTGCTGATATTGTCCAAGTTTTAACTTCAACCAACTTAACTTTATTGGGTTTTGTCTTGTTTTTTTCTGGTTTGGCATTCAAAATTTCTTTAGTTCCATTTCATTTCTGGACCGCTGATGTTTATGAAGGAGCATCGATTGGAGTTGCTTCTTATTTATCGGTCATTTCAAAAGGAGCTGCGGCCTTTATTTTAATGATTTTATTGTTCACCGTTCTAAAACCTTTGATGCACATTTGGGAAAACATTGTTTATGTAATAGCACTTGCAACGATGTTTATTGGTAATTTATTTGCATTGCGTCAACAAAATATGAAACGTTTCTTGGCCTTTTCCTCGATTGCACAAGCAGGTTTCATCTTATTGGGATTAATCACGGGAACTCAATTAGGAACCGCTACAATTGTTTATTTTACAATGGTATATGTATTCACTAATTTAGCCGCTTTTGGTGTGGTGCAAGCCATCGCATTGCAAACGGGTAAAGAAAACAGAGACGATTATAATGGTTTGTACAGAACAAATCCGAACTTAAGTTTGGTGATGATGTTAGCCTTATTTTCCTTAGCTGGAATTCCACCAGTGGCAGGATTTTTTGGTAAATTCTTTCTATTCACTGCAGCGGCTAGTAAAGGATATTACATATTGGTTTTCTTGGCAGTTGTCAATGTAACCATTTCGCTTTACTATTATTTATTGGTGGTAAGAGCAATGTTCATTAGAAAAAGTGATAATCCAATACCGTATTTCAAGAGCAAAATCTATATGCGTTTGGGATTGCTACTTACTGTTTTGGGTATTCTAATCCTTGGATTATACAGCCCATTATACGATTACATTTTTGAATTAAGCAACGTTATTAATAAATAAGTATGGCAGCATTAGATGGAAAACATTCCTTTGGAAGCATTGGAGAAACAAGAGTTACTTTTGTCGAAAAAGGCGTTGACGAAAGTCGTAGGGATTTCTTAAAACAACTTTTAGAACACAATGGCCTAGAAGTGATTATCGAGGAAGAAACGAAAAAAGGCGAAGAAGATCCTCAATTATATACTGTGGCAGTAACCGATATGGTTTTTAATCCCACCATCTGGATTTTCGAACGAAAAATGAAAACGCTCGACGGTCACAAAGTAACCCAAGATTATTGGTTTCAAAGGACTACTGAAACAAATCCTATGTATTGGAAGAATTCATAAATTCAGGATTAACAAATACAAATCAACCAAAACCCGAAAAAGCCAATCAAGTATTGGCTTTTTTGATTTTAATTTTACAGCTTAAATAAGAATCTGAGCTGCGTGAGCTTTGGTTTTTACTTCTGAAATCACGTCTTCAATAATTCCATTTTCGTCAATGACAAAGGTGGTTCTATGAATACCTTCATACTCTTTTCCCATAAACTTTTTGGGACCCCAAACTCCAAAAGCTTGAATTACTGATTTATCTTCGTCTGCCAATAATGGAAACGGAAAATCATATTTTTCTTTGAACTTGGCTTGGGCTTTGGCAGCATCTGCACTGACTCCTAAAAGAGCATAATTGTTGGCTTGAAAACGTTCGAAATTGTCTCTTAAATCACAAGCTTCTGCTGCGCAACCTGGAGTGTTCGCATTTGGATAAAAGAAAACCACTAACTTTTTTCCTTTATAATCGGCTAATTTGTGAGTGTTCCCGTCTTGATCAATTCCAGAAAAGCTGGGTGCTTTGTCTCCTTTTTTTAATGTTGTCATAATAGTATTAAGATTTTAGTATTAAGTATTAAGATTTTAGAAATAAAGAGAATTGTATTCAAATTCTAGATTATCATTAAAATTACAATCACAATTGATTTTTGCCATTGCCATTGAAATTCCTTTTCTTTACAATTCAAAATTAAATAAAAATGGACAAACAAGAACGTGTAACGTTTGTTATAAATACGTTAAAAGAATTGTATCCTGAGATTCCAATTCCTTTGAATCACAAAGATCCTTACACGCTGTTGATAGCAGTTTTGCTTTCTGCACAATGCACGGATGTCCGAGTGAATGAGATTACCCCTATACTTTTTGCCAAAGCGGATAATCCGTATGATATGATAAAAATGTCTATCGAAGAAATAAAAGAAATCATTCGACCTTGCGGCTTGTCTCCAATGAAATCAAAAGGAATTTATGGATTATCGCGTATTTTGATAGAAAAACACGGTGGAGAAGTTCCTAAAAGTTTTGAATATTTGGAAGAATTGCCAGCTGTGGGTCATAAAACGGCGAGTGTGGTGATGTCACAAGCTTTTGGAGTTCCAGCATTTCCGGTTGACACACACATTCACCGTTTGATGTACCGATGGAATTTATCGAATGGTAAAAACGTAGCCCAAACCGAAAAAGATGCGAAAAGAATTTTTCCTGAGGAAACTTGGAACGATTTACATCTTCAAATGATTTGGTACGGACGTGAATACTCCCCTGCCCGAGGTTGGGATTTAGAAAAAGATAGTATCACTAAAACTATTGGTAGGAAAAGCGTTTTATCAGCATACTATAAAAAAACGTCCCGATGATTTCGGGACGTTTCCTTAGTTAGGTATTATTTCGAAACTCATTTTATTGCACTGAATAATATTTAATGCTTTTGAGTAATTTAACAAAAAAGAAATGGTTTCTTTTTTTGGTTTAATCGAATTGGTAACTACAGTTTTTTTAGAGTAAATTTTTGCCATATATTACTTTTATTTTATTTTTATATACAACGCAAAAATTTACAATATAGTATCAATTCGTTAAAATAATTTGATGTTTATCTATAACTTTTCTCATGTTCATCAATGCATAACGCATTCTCCCTAATGCAGTATTGATGCTAACACCTGTAACTTCTGAAATTTCTTTGAAACTCATATCTTGGTACATTCTCATTACCAAAACTTCTTTTTGATCCCCAGGAAGTGCTTCAATCAACTTTCTCAAGTCAATTTCTACTTGCTCTTGAATTATTTTGTTTTCTGCGGTTAGTGAACTATCGGTCATAATAGAGAAAATAGAGAATTCCTCAGTTTCTCTATACATGGGCATTTTTTTGTTTCTTCGATAATGGTCAATAATCAAATTGTGTGCAATTCGCATTACCCAAGGCAAGAATTTACCTTCTTCGTTATAGGATTTAGATTTTAAAGTTTTAATAACTTTAACAAAGGTGTCTTGAAATATATCATTCGAAATATCTCTATCCGATATTTTTGAATATATAAAACCGAAAATTTTAGATTGATGTCTATTGATTAATATTGTCAAAGCATTTTCATCTCCTTCAACATAATTGTTAACCAGTATAGAATCTGATAATTGTAAATTAGCCATAGCAATACCTTTTAGTTTTTAATAAAATTTTGAGCAATTTCTCTAAAAAGTAATTTTATTGTATAGGCTAATGTTTTTTTGTGGTTATAATTTGTTCAAATTTAATAAATTATTAAATTAAAATGCAAGATAAAACTATAAAAATTGAAATTCCAAAAAATACAAAGTGAATAAAACCTATAAAATAATGGAAAACTTTAACTAATTTGATATCATAATTCAATCCTTAAAAACTAAATCAATGCTACTTTGAGAACTCTTCTATACCAATTCTAATTTTAAAATTGTTTACTTTTGTAAAAATCCATTTTTTTATGCCAATTGACATTGCTACTCTCGATCCAAAGAAAAATATAATCATCAAAGGAGCTCAAGTTCACAACTTAAAAAATGTGGATGTTGCAATTCCTAGAAATAAATTAGTAGTAATAACAGGGCTTTCGGGTTCTGGAAAATCAAGCTTAGCTTTCGACACTTTATACGCCGAAGGACAACGACGCTATGTGGAAAGTTTGTCATCATATGCCCGACAATTTTTGGGAAGATTGGACAAACCAAAAGTGGAATACATCAAGGGAATTGCACCAGCGATTGCTATCGAACAAAAAGTCAACACGACCAATGCCCGATCTACCGTGGGAACATCGACCGAGATTTACGATTACATCAAATTATTGTATGCAAGAGTCGGCAGAACTTATTCTCCCATTTCTGGACAAGAAGTCAAAAAAAATACGGTTTCGGATGTTATTATAGACGTAAAAAAAACTGGAATCAATAGCAAATGGTTGCTCCTCGCTCCTATCCATCTGGAAAACGGGAGAGTTTTGGAAGAAAAATTGAAAGCTTTACTTAATCAAGGATTTTCAAGAATATTGGTCAACAATGAAACGGTTCGTTTAGACCAAATTGATGGTCATACTTTAGACAATAAAGACATTCTTCTCATTATCGACCGAATCGTTGTCAAAGACGAAGAAGAATTTTACAACCGTCTTGGCGATGCTGTGCAAACTGCTTTCTATGAAGGAAAAGGAATTTGCCATTTGCAAGAATTAAACACTCACAAACGCTTTTCATACAGCAATAATTTCGAATTGGATGGCATCACTTTCCTAGAGCCGAATGTTCATTTGTTTAGTTTCAATAATCCGTATGGTGCTTGTCCGGTATGTGAAGGCTATGGAAACATCATCGGGATTGATGAAGAATTGGTTGTGCCAAACACTTCATTATCCATTTTCGAAAACGCGATTTATCCTTGGCGTGGCGAAAGTATGGGATGGTATCGGGACGAATTGGTGAATAAAGCTTACAAGTTTGATTTCCCCATTCACAAACCTTTTTTTGAACTTTCGGAAGCTCAGAAAGATTTGATTTGGACAGGAAATAGCTATTTTCAAGGGTTGAATGACTTCTTCAAGGAATTGGAAGACAAAAATTACAAAATTCAAAACCGAGTGATGCTTTCGCGTTATCGTGGCAAAACCAAATGTAATTCCTGCAAAGGAAAACGTTTAAGAATAGAAGCCTCTTATGTAAAAATCAATTCCAAAACCGTATCAGATTTGGTTGATTTACCGATTAAACAATTGGTTACTTTTTTCAAAAACATCGATTTGGACGTTTACGAACAACAAATTGCCAAACGATTATTATTGGAAATCAACAACCGTTTATCCTTTCTGACCGAAGTGGGTTTGGATTATTTGACTTTAAATAGAAATTCAGCAACTCTTTCTGGTGGCGAGTCACAACGTATTAATCTGGCGACTTCTTTGGGAAGTAGTTTGGTGGGTTCGATGTATATTTTAGACGAACCGAGTATTGGTTTGCACCCCAAAGACACCAAACGTTTAATCAAAGTTTTGCAATCTTTGCGTGAATTAGGCAATACGGTTATCGTGGTTGAACATGACGAAGATGTTATGAAAGCTGCTGATATGATTATTGATATTGGTCCCGAAGCAGGAACTTTTGGTGGTGAATTGGTCGCTCAGGGAACTTTCGACGAAATCTTGAAATCAAGTTCATTAACGGCAAAATACCTCAGCGGAGAACTGGAAATTAAAACACCTCGAATTAGCAGAAAATGGAGCAATTACATTGAAATCTTAGGAGCTAGAGAAAACAATTTACAAAATATAGATGTCAAATTTCCTTTGGAGTGTTTGACAGTAATTACTGGAGTTTCAGGAAGTGGAAAAAGTACTTTGGTCAAAAAAATCCTGTTTCCTGCAATGCAGAAAAAGTTGGATGGCGTTGGTGACAAAGCAGGACAATTTACCGAAATGCGTGGCTATTATCACAAAATTCAACATATTGAATACGTCGATCAAAACCCAATAGGAAGAAGTTCGCGTTCGAATCCGGTGACTTATATCAAGGCGTATGATGATATTCGCGAATTGTTTACCAAAGAAAAACTGTCTAAAATTCGAGGGTATCAAGCCAAACATTTTTCGTTTAACGTCGATGGCGGAAGATGCGAAACCTGTAAAGGAGAAGGAACCATCAATGTAGAAATGGTTTTTATGGCAGACGTTCAATTGCACTGTGAAAGCTGTGATGGTAAACGATTCAAGAAAGAAGTCTTGGAAGTCTCTTTCTATGGCAAGAATATTCACGACATTTTGACGATGACTGTTGATGATTCGATTGCGTTTTTTACCACCAACAAACAGAGTAAAATTATTCAAAAACTACAACCGCTTCAAGACGTTGGTTTGGGTTATGTACAATTGGGGCAATCCTCTTCTACCCTTTCTGGTGGTGAGGCGCAACGAATTAAACTGGCTTCGTTTCTAGTTAAAGGCGCTACTAAAGAAAAAGCACTTTTTGTATTTGATGAACCAACAACTGGCTTGCATTTTCACGACATCAAAAAACTCTTGGCTTCGTTTGATGCTTTAATTGATAAAGGACATTCGATATTAGTGATAGAACACAATTTAGATTTAATAAAATGTGCCGACTGGATTATTGATTTGGGTCCCGAAGGTGGCGAAAACGGAGGTCAATTACTCGCTGAAGGAACTCCTGAGGAAATCATTAAAATAAAAAAATCGGTTACAGCTAAGTATTTAAAGGAGAAGTTGTAGAAAACATTAGGTTCTGCTTAGTTTCAGTTAACTAACTATTATTTAATTTTTAAAAAAGTGATAATATTTTTTAGGTCAAATAAAGTTTCTATTTAATCCAATTGAGAAAATTTATGTGCATTAAACTTAAAATTTAATATCGGATAAAAAAATTTTAATTATATCCGATATTATTGTATCTTTGTTGAGTTATGTGGAAAATAGATTTAGGATATAGAGCAGAATTTCAATCAACCTTCTTGAGATTGTATCAAAAAAAGCAAGATTTGCAAGCCAGCAGACCTTTGCCCAACATCGCTTTGAATAAAATCAGAGAGAGTTTATCCATTGAATGGACCTATAATTCCAACAGTATTGAGGGCAATACTTTGAACTTAAGAGAAACCCAAATGGTACTTCAGGAAGGAATTACCATTAAAGGCAAATCACTACGAGAACATTTTGAAGCACACAATCACGATAAAGCCATCGATTATTTGTTTTCAATAATTAAAGATGATTATGTATTGAGAAGCATTGATATTCTCTCTTTACACAGTTTGGTTTTACGTTCTATCGAGGAAGATTTTGCAGGACGAATCAGAAACGGTGGTGTTCGTATTTCGGGTGCTAATTTTGTTCCGCCAAATGCCAATAAAGTTTCGGATTATCTGGATGAATTGATTGATTTTATCAACACCAACCCTCTAGAATTGAATGATATAGAATTGGCAGCCGTTTTCCATCATAAGTTGGTTTGGATTCATCCTTTTTTTGATGGCAATGGAAGAACGGTTCGATTGGCTATGAATTTATTGTTACTGCGTTGTGGTTTTCCACCCGCTATCATCCTCAAAAATGACAGAAAAAAATACTATGAAGCACTCAATCAAGCCAATAATGGCAATTATCAAAAACTCATGCTTTTGATGTGCCAAGCCTTGGAACGTAGCTTGAACATTTATTTGAATGCGATGCCTGATAAAGATACAGATTTTCAAAAAATATCAAATATTGTTAGTGAACCAAACAGTCCTTACGGTCAAGAATACGTCAGTTTATTGGCTCGAACAGGCAAAATTGACGCTTACAAAGAAGGTAGAAATTGGTACACTACAAAGGAAGCAGTTGCTGACTATATTGCAAACCGAAAAAGAAAACGCTAGCTTGGCATAGTGTTTTCTTTTGTGATAATATATCTATTATTTTTATCTTGTCATTACATATTATGTTGAACAATAGCTTGTTTCACACCAGAACCTAACCCATTATACTATTAATCATCTGCATCTTACAATCAAAAATTTATTACAATATTTCAACAAGTAAATTCAACTTATGATAAAAAAATATTTTTACATTTTTTTACACTAATAATTGTGTCGTGTTCCCAAACCATTGATAATAAAGGGGTAATTACTAAAATAACAAAAGACAAACTTACAGTAAAACGTGTTAATTTGATTCAAGTATCAAATTATTATAACGTCATTACTGACATAGAAAACTCTGAGAATTCTTCAAAAGAAGCATGGAAAAATGCACCTGAACTAAAAAAACTGCACCGATTAATCATAATTGATGAAATAAGTAAAAAGTATCTAAAAAAACTTAGAGAAGGTAATTTTTTGAATGATGACAAAGTGATTGTATATCTATTCACCAAAATGGATAAATATAAAAAGTTTATAGGATATGCTGTTATTCTTTTTCACGAAGAAAATCAACATACCCTATTTTATGAAATTCATCCAGCCCCTTATGATTATTTCCCTAGGGGTGGTGTAAAACAATTAATAAACAAAGAACTTGTTGAAGAAATAAACAAAATTGAAGCAGAATATTAAAAAAAAATCCCTTTCTCTAAATAATCAATAAGATACTTGTTTATCATTTAGTTTTTTCCCCAACAAAATAATCGTTCGAATTTTTGAACAAGACATTGAAAGTGGTCAAACTGCCATAAATTCTGGTGATGTATTGTTGTAAGTCAATTTTCTCGCCTTCGTCAAGATTACTTGCATTAATCTTTTGTTCCATCACTCTAATTCTATCTCGAACCATTGTAATTTTATGAAAAAAAGTATCAATAGGCACTTCTTTATTTTGGGTATTGGTTCCTGGTTCCAAAATAATTTTTCCACCTTTCCACTTGTCGGCTATGGGAACTATTTGAGAAACATCACTCCATTTTTGCAATAAATTTTTCAAGGATTTTTCTACATCCTGAAAACTAACTGAATCCACTTCTCCTTCAAGAGCTTCAATAATTTCAAATTCACTGTCAATTTCAATGGTTTCTAATCCGCTTTCAATAAAAGTAACCCAATAATGTCTTGAAGTTACATTGGTTACTACTCCTAGCCCCAATTCTTGATGTTTGATACGCGAGCCTATTCCTAAAATGTTCATATCGTATTTTTTTTCAAATATAAAAAATTAATTAAATTTCGGTTAAATCAAAATTCTAAAAATCGAAGTCAATTGTTGTAACTTTGCGTTTTGTCAAAAATTTATGTTAGAAAACGATAACAACATTGAAGTATTGGGTGCGAGAGTACACAATCTAAAAAATATAGATGTCACAATTCCAAGGGAGAAACTGGTTGTGATTACTGGACTTTCGGGTTCTGGAAAGTCGTCCTTAGCTTTCGACACGATTTATGCCGAAGGACAACGCCGTTATGTAGAAACTTTTTCGGCTTACGCTAGACAATTTTTAGGTGGTTTGGAACGTCCTGACGTGGATAAAATTGATGGTCTTTCTCCTGTTATTGCCATCGAACAGAAAACCACTAGCAAAAGTCCTCGCTCGACAGTTGGGACTATAACTGAGATTTATGACTTCCTGAGATTATTATATGCTCGCGCCGCAGATGCCTACAGTTACAACACGGGTGAAAAAATGGTTTCTTATAACGATGAGCAAATCAAAGAATTAATAACAAAAGATTTTGCTGGAAAACGAATCAATATTTTGGCTCCTATTATTCGTGCCAGAAAAGGACATTATGCTGAATTATTTCAACAAATTGCTAAACAAGGTTTCTTGAAAGTACGAATTAATGGCGACATCAAAGACATTACAACTGGAATGAAACTCGACCGTTACAAAACCCACGACATCGAAATCGTAATTGATAGAATGGTTATTGAAGACACACAAGACAATGAAAAACGCCTGACTGAAAGCATCAAAACAGCAATGTACCACGGCGAAAATGTGTTGATGATTCTGGATCAAGATTCGAATGAAATTCGATTTTTTAGTCGGAATTTGATGTGTCCGTCAACTGGAATTTCCTATCAAAATCCGGAACCTAATTTGTTTTCGTTCAACTCACCAAAAGGTGCTTGTGACCATTGCAAAGGTTTGGGAACAGTAAACGAAATCAATATTAAAAAGATTATTCCCAATCCTAAACTTTCGATAAATAAAGGTGGTTTTGCACCTTTGGGCGAATACAAAAGCAGTTGGATGTTCAAACAACTGGAAATTATTGGTGAAAAATACAGCTTCAAATTGACCGACCCCATTTCGACCATTTCCGAAGAAGCAATGGAAATGATTTTGAACGGTGGCAAAGAAAAATTTACGGTTGAATCGAAAGTGTTGGGTGTCACCAAGGAATACAAAATTGAATTTGAGGGTATTTCGCATTTTATCAAAAACCAACACGACGAAAGCGGCTCTACCACCATACGCCGTTGGGCTAAGGAATTTATGGACGAGGTAAAATGTCCGGTTTGTGAAGGTTCCCGATTGAAAAAAGAAGCCTTATTTTTCAAAATTAATAAAAAGAATATCGCAGAATTGTGTGATATGGATATTTCGGACGTAACGGCTTGGTTTCTAGATTTGAACACTCATTTTTCGGAAAAACAAAAGACCATCGCAACCGAAGTTATAAAAGAAATCAATGACAGACTGAACTTTTTGATGAATGTAGGCTTGGATTATTTGGCTTTAAGCCGAAGTTCGAAATCCCTTTCGGGAGGTGAAGCACAACGCATTCGATTGGCGACACAAATTGGTTCAAAATTGGTTGGTGTTTTATATATTTTGGATGAACCGAGCATCGGTTTACACCAAAGAGACAATGACAAATTGATTCATTCCTTGGAACAATTGCGCGACATTGGCAACTCGGTTATTGTAGTCGAACACGATAAAGATATGATTCTGCGAGCCGATTACGTTATTGATATTGGTCCAAAAGCGGGAAAACACGGGGGCGAAATCATTAGCAAGGGAACTCCTGCAGAAATATTAAAAGACCACACTTTGACAGCTTCTTACTTGAACGGTAATATGGAAATTAAGGTTCCCAAAAAGCGTCGTGAAGGCAACGGAAATTTCCTTAAACTGACTGGCGCGACCGGAAATAATCTGAAAAATGTGTCGATAGAATTTCCTTTGGGCAAAATGATTTGTGTGACCGGAGTTTCAGGAAGTGGAAAATCGACATTGATTAATGAAACCCTGTATCCCATTTTGAACGCATTTTATTTTAATGGAGTCAAAAAACCTAAACCTTATAAAAAAATTGAAGGGTTAGAACACATCGACAAAGTAATTGATATTGACCAAAGCCCGATTGGAAGAACGCCACGTTCGAATCCAGCCACTTATACCGAGGTTTTTACCGAAATAAGAAATCTTTTTACGATGACTTCCGAGAGTATGATTCGAGGTTATAAAGCAGGACGTTTTAGTTTTAACGTGAAAGGCGGACGTTGTGAAACCTGTGAAGGTTCAGGAGTTCGAACCATTGAAATGAACTTCTTGCCCGATGTTTATGTAGAATGTGAAACCTGTCAAGGCAAACGTTTCAACAGAGAAACTTTGGAAATTCGGTACAAAGGAAAATCCATTTCGGATGTTTTGAATATGACCATTGATGAAGCCGTACCTTTCTTTGAAAACATACAGAAGATTTATCGAAAAGTCAAAACTTTACAGGATGTTGGTTTGGGTTATATTACTCTCGGTCAACAAAGTACTACACTTTCTGGTGGTGAAGCTCAACGCATTAAACTGGCAGGAGAATTGTCTAAAAAAGATACCGGAAATACATTTTATATTTTGGATGAGCCCACAACTGGATTGCATTTTGAAGATATTAGAGTATTGATGGAAGTGATTAAAAAACTGGTTGATAAAGGCAATACCATCCTGATTATCGAACACAATATGGATGTCATCAAACTAGCTGATTACCTAATTGATATAGGCCCTGAGGGAGGAAAAGGTGGTGGCGAAGTCGTTGCCAAAGGAACACCAGAAGAAGTTGCCAAAAATAAGAAAAGCTATACAGCTCAGTTTTTAAAAAAAGAGTTATTTTAATTCCCCTCCTCTGGAGGGGTGCCCGAAGGGCGGGGTGGTTTTGGTTGTTTTTAAAATTTTCAGTAATTTCATTTAAAATGCTCACCATAAATTGCACCCCTCAAAAGGTGGGGAGGAAAAACAAGGATTATGGAAAACGATCGGGAAATAACAGCTTATATCGATGGAAATCCTATTCATAGAAACTTTATCGAAAACCTGCCTTGCTACATAAAACTAAAGTCTAGAGCTAGAGCATTACGCAAAGCAGGTGTATTGTCTGAAGTAATTTTTTGGTTGCAAGTTCACAAGGGAATATTTTGGAAAATTGACTTCGACAGGCAAAGAATTATTGGCGATTATATCGTTGATTTTTATATTAAATGCTTAGGATTGGTGATTGAAATTGATGGCTCAAGCCACAATAATAAGGAAGAATACGACCAAAAAAGAGAAGATTATTTGATATCATTAGGTTTGAAGGTGTATAGAATTTCAGATTTGAGAGTAAAACACGATTTAAATAATGTAATGATAGAATTGGAGAAATATATTGTAGAAGAATTTGGATGAAGTCATTATAAATAAATACCACCCCGCCCTTCGGGCACCCCTCCAAAGGAGGGGAAGTTAGAAAGGTAAATGATATATGTAAAAATAAGAAAAGCTATACAGCGCAGTTTTTAAAAAAAGAGTTATTTTAATTCCCCCCTTGGAGGGGAAGTGTAATAAATATAATTTTTGCCTAAAAAATCATTGTTGTCCGATAAAAACTTGAAAAGCTACTATTTATAAGCTTTACACCTGATTTACTTGTTTTTTAGTGTTCTTTGTAGAACTCAATATTTGAAATTTAGAAAAATATTTTTTCAAATA
>JACCDH010375018.1_pt1 | contig 21224 bp, 22 predicted proteins | sample 7442481 | NCBI WGS metagenome assembly JACCDH01 (sample SAMN15323433, study PRJNA562643) | freshwater metagenome | isolation source: river surface water | place: USA:Blue River Watershed | collected 2017-08-15
CGCACGGCTTCTTCGACCGCGATTTCGTCAAACGGGTTCATGCTCATCTTGACGTTGGCGATGTCCACACCGCTGTTGTCGCTCTTGACGCGCACCTTGACGTTGTAATCCACCACCCGCTTGACGGGAACCAGAATCTTCATGAAGTCATCTCCTGTTCGGAATGTTGGGCCACCGGACCAATTGACGTTAACGTAAACGTCAATTGTGCAACAAGCGTTGCACTTTGCAAACCGGTCGATGCATAAAAGCACGATCGTTCGAATTTTAGACCTGTTTCAAGCCCGTTGGGTCTCCATGGTAACCCCCGGGAATTTACCGACCAGGCGGTCGGCCAATAAGGGTTAGCATGGATCTCGATCCGATCGGCATTGGATTAAGATTATGTTTTGTAACCATTTAAACGGAGACATGCAATGAAAAAAACCCTACTCACCGCGGTCATGACGGGCCTTTCGCTCTGGACCGGCATGGCACAGGCGCAGACGGTGTTGACCGCTTCGAGCTGGGTGCCGCCCACGCACGGCCTGTCGGTGTCGCAAAAAGAATGGTGTGACACGCTCGCCGCCCGCACCTCCAACCGCGTGCGCTGCAACATCCTGCCGCGCCATGTGGGCCCCGCGCCCGGCACCTACGACGCCGTGCGCAATGGACTGGTTGACATCTCCTTCACGGTGCACGGCTACACGCCCGGCCGTTTCGTGCTGACCCAGATGGCCGAATTCCCCTTCCTGGGTGACCGTGCCGAGCCGATTTCGGTGGCCTTCAACCGCATTGCCAGCAAGTACCCTGAATTCGGGGCCGAACACCAGGGCGTCAAGGTCCTGTCCTACTTCACCCACGGCCCGGGCATCATCTTCAACACCAAGCGCCCGATCAACAGCGTCGAAGACCTGGCGGGCCTGAAGTTCCGCGTCGGCGGCGGCATGGTCAACGAGATCTCCAAGCAGCTGGACATGAATGTGACGCTCAAGCCGGCGCCGGATTCGTATGAGCTGCTCTCCAGCGGCGTGATGGACGGCACCCTGTTCCCCGCCGAGTCCACCGACTCCTTCAAGATCGACAAGATCATCAAGCACGCCACTCGCTTTCCGGGCGGCCTCTACAACACCAGCTTCGTCTTCATGATGAACCCGGCCAAGTACAACGCCCTGGCCCCCGAAGACAAGAAGGTGGTCGACGAGCTGTCCGGCGAATACGCTGCCCGCCTGTTTGGCAAGGCCTGGGACCGTGTCGACGACGCGGCCCTGACCAATATGCAGAAAAACGGTGTCAAGGTGATCCAGGCCAACGGCGCCCTGGTCAGCGCCGTGACGATCCGCGTCAACAAGCTCGAACGCGACTGGGCCGCTGCGGCCACAGCCAAAGGCCTCAAGAGCCCCTCCGCGGTGCTCTCCGAGTTCCGCGCCGAGATCGCCAAGCTGCAAAAGCAGTAAGGCTGGGGTCTGAGCGCCGCCTGGCGTCCACAAGGCGGTCCCTGCCGTATTGCAGGGACCGCCTTTGATGTTCCTGGAGATCTGTATTTTGAAGAAATGGCTTGAAACCCTTTCGGCCCTGCTGGCTGGTCTGGCCCTGTTTGCCATCATGGTGCTGACCTTTTTCGATGTGGCCGGGCGCAAGTTGCTGTCGCACTCGATCACAGGCTCCCTGGAACTGACCGAATTGCTGATGGTGGTGGTGATCTTTGGTGCGCTGCCGCTGGTGTCCGAGCGCGGGGAACACGTGGTGTTTGACTCGCTCGATCCGATCATCCCCCGATGGCTGCGCACCGTGCAAAGGGTGCTGGTGCATCTGCTGTGCGCCAGTGCCCTGCTGGCCCTGAGCTGGCTGATGTGGAAGACCGGCAACGATTTTGTCGCGACGGGCGAGACCACGGCGCAACTGAAGATCCTCAAAGCCCCCTTCATTTACGGCATGGGCGCCCTGTGCGCCTTCACCGGCATCGTGCACCTGGGCCTGATGACCCGGGAGCAAGATGAACAAGACGGAGGTGTGCTGTGACAGCGGCCTTGCTGGGTTTTGGGGCCATTTTTCTGCTGGCCCTGCTGCGCATCCCCCTGGCCTTTGCCATGGGGCTGGTGGGGCTGGTCGGCATCGGTGTGACCATCGGCTGGGCGCCGGCCTTCGCCAGCACGGCACAGGTGGTTTACGAAACCGGTTTCGCCTACACCCTCTCGGTGATTCCGCTGTTCATCCTGATGGGCAATTTTGTGGCCCGCGCGGGTCTGGCCCATGAGCTTTTCCATGCGGCCTACACCTTCATCGGGCACCGCCGTGGCGGCCTGGCCCATGCCACGATTGCGGCTTGCGCCGGCTTTGGGGCGATTTGCGGCTCCTCCATCGCCACGGCCGCCACCATGAGCAAGGTGGCCTACCCGTCGATGAAAAAACTCGGCTACAGCGACGCAATGTCCACCGGCGTGATCGCCGCCGGGGGCACGCTGGGCATCATGATCCCGCCGTCGACCATCATGGTCATCTACGGCATCATCACCGAAACCCACATCGGCAAGCTCTTTGCAGCCGGCGTGATCCCGGGCATCCTGACCGCGCTCTTGATGATGGGGGCCGTGGTGCTGATGACCTGGCACGATCCCGAACATGCCCCTGCTGGCGAGAAATTCAGCTGGAAAGAGCGGCTGATCGCCCTGCGCGGCATCTGGGGCGTGCTGCTGCTGGTCTTCGTGGTGCTTGGCGGCATCTACGGCGGCGTCTTCACGGCCACCGAGGGCGCGGGCATTGGCGCCATGGGCGCCTTCCTGTTTGCGCTGGCGCGCGGGGCCCTGAGCTGGGCCATCCTGCGCCAGGTGCTGGTCGAATCGGCACGCACCACCGCCATGCTGTTCACCCTGCTGATCGCGGCCACGATTTTCGCGAACTTCGTCAACTACACCACCATGCCGACGGACCTCAAGGACTGGATCACCCACCTCGGTCTGTCGCCGATCATGATCGTCGGCGCCATGATGGTGATCTATGTGGTCCTGGGCACGGTGATGGAAGAACTCACGATGGTGCTGCTGACCATCCCGCTGTTCTTCCCGATCGTGGTGCAACTGGGCTTCGACCCCGTCTGGTTCGGTGTGCTGATCGTGATGGTGATCCAGATCGGCCTGATTTCCCCGCCCGTGGGCATGAACCTGTTCGTCATCAACACCCTGCTGCCCAAGGTGGGGCTGGTGACCATCTTCCGCGGCGTGTGGCCGATGGTGCTGGTGCTGATCGTCACCCTGGTGATCCTGCTGGCCTTCCCGGTCCTGAGCCTGTGGCTGCCTTCGATGATGGATTGAAACCGGCCTGCCGGTTGAAAAAGGCAGGCCGTGCGCCTGCCTTTTTCATGTGCACGCAGCCGCTGACGCGGGGCAGCTTCAGCGCTGGTGCACCACCCGCTGCGGGTAAGGGATCTCGATGCCCTGGGCCTGCAGGCCCCGGAGGATGGCGCGGTTGATGTCGGACTTGAGGTTGAGCTGTCCCTTGTCGGGGTCGTCGATCCAGTAGATCACCGTGAACTCCAGGCCATCGGGCCCGAAGGCCGACAAGGCCGCCGAAGGCCCCGGATCCTGCAGCACACGCGGCTGCTCACGGCAGGCCTGCACCAGCACCGCCATCACCTCATCGACCGGGCTGGTGTAGGCCACCGTGACCAGGGTGGACTGCCAGACCTTGGGGTCAGTCAGCGACATGTTTTCGACCCGCTGGGTGATCAGCATCTCGTTGGGCACGATCGACTCGCGCCCGGTCGCCGAACGAATCACGGTGTAGCGCGCCTTGATGTCGCTGATGCGGCCCTCAAAGCCGTCGACCCTGACGTTGTCGCCGATGCGCATGCTGCGTTCGGCCAGGATGACAAAGCCGCTGACGTAGTTGGCCGCCAGTTTCTGCAAGCCAAAGCCGATGCCAACGCCAATGGCCCCACCCAGCACCGACAGGGCCGTCAGGTCGATGCCCACCGAAGACAGGGCCAGCAGGAGGCCCACAAACATCAGGAGCACCCGCACCGTGTTGCTGATGACCTTGCGCAGCGACAGGTCGCTGCCGGTGGCCGATTTGAGCAGGCGCGACTCGATGGCCGAAGACACCCAGAGCGTGACGATCAGCACGGCGCCGGTGGTCAGGGCCCCCTCGATCAGGGTGCGCACCGACAACACCGAAGTGCCGACTTTCCAATGGATCTGGTCAAGCTCCTCGAGCAAAAGCGGCAAGATGCCGGTGACCCACAGCACCACCGCGCCCCAGGCCAGCCAGGAAAGGGTGCGTTCGAGCATGCGCACGAAGGGGGCTTGGTCAAAGGCCACCTGCAAGACCTTGACGCCCAGGCGGATCAGGAAGAGCGAGGTGCAGACCGGCAGCAGGATGTCGAACAGGGCCACCGGCTGCGCCTGCGAGAGCAGGGTGCGGGCCCCAAAGGTCAGGCCCCAGAGCAGCGCCGGAAACAGCACGCCGTCGATCAGCCGCCGGCCCAACAAGACCGAAAGGTCGGCACCACGGAAGGCGCGCCGCACCAGCCAAGCCATGCACCAGGCCAGCAGCACGCAAGCGGCAAAGGCGGCCAGTGCCACCAATGATTCTGGACGGGCCAGGGCATCGAGCCAGGCCAGCGGATCGGCGATCTTCACGTTCTTCAGGTTCGCCATGACGGATTCCTTTTCTCAATGAAGGCCTGCACGCCCTCCTGCGCCACCGCGTGCACCATGTTGTGGGCCATGGTCTGCCCGGCCAGCTGGTAGGCCGCCTCGATGCCCATCTCCACCTGTTGGTAGACGAGCTGCTTGCCCATGGCCAGCGCTTCGCGGGGCTTGGCCAGGATGGACTGCACCAGCGACTGGACCTCGGCATCGAGCCGGTCGGCCGCCACCACGCGGTTGACCAGGCCGCGCCGCTGGGCCTCGGCCGCGTCGATGAAGCCGCCGGTCACCAGCATCTCCATGGCCGGTTTGAGACCCATATTGCGCGCAAGGGGCACGCTGGGCGTGGCGCAGAACAGACCGACATCGATGCCATTGACACCGAACTGCACCCCCTCGGCCGCCACCGCCAGATCGCACTGGGCCACCAGCTGGCAACCGGCCGCGGTGGCCACGCCCTGCACCCGTGCGATCACCGGCACGGGCAGCTTGCGCAAAGCCATCATCATGCGGGTGCAGCGCTCAAACAGCTGCTGGTGATACGCCAGCTGCGGCTGCGCCTTCATTTCCTTGAGGTTGTGGCCGGCACAAAAGGCTTTGCCTTCGGCAGCCAGGACCAGGACCCGGGCCTCACCGTCGGCCGCCACGCGGTCGATCGCCTCTTGCAGCGCGGCCAGCATGGCCTCGCCCAGGGCATTGAAGGTGGCGGGGTTGTTGAGGGTCAGGACGTGCACGCCGTGCGCGTCGCGCGTGTGGCGCAAGTGGCCGTCCATCAGGCATTCGGTGGCGGTGTTCATGCCGCCGATTGTGGCCCAAAGGCGCGGCGCGCGAGCGCTCAGACGTCGGCCAGCACGCGCAGGTGCGCTTCGACGCTGCGGGGCAGTGCACTGAGGTTATACCCGCCCTCCAGGCAGCTGACGATGCGGCCCTGGGCAAAGCGTCGGGCCATGTCCTTGAGGCGCATGGTGATCCAGGCATAGTCCTGCTCGACCAGGCCCAGCTGGCCCATGTCGTCTTCCCGGTGGGCGTCAAAGCCGGCGCTGATCAGGATCAGCTGGGGCTTGAACGCTTCCAGACGCGGAATCCACATCATCTCGACCAGCTCGCGGATGTCCATGCCCCGGGTGTAGGCCGGCACCGGCACATTGAGCAGGTTGCTGGCATTCGAGACGGAGCCGCCCTCCGGGTAGAACGGGTGCTGGTAGAAGCTGACCATCAGGATGCGCTCGTCGCCGGCCACGATGTCTTCGGTGCCATTGCCGTGGTGCACGTCAAAGTCGACGATGGCCACCCGCTTCAGGCCATGGCGCTCGACCGCATGCCTGGCCGCAATCGCCACATTGTTGAAGAAGCAAAAGCCCATGGCCTTGTCGCGGCAGGCATGGTGACCCGGCGGACGAATGGCGCAGAAGGCGTTTTCGAATTCCCCCTCGATCACGGCATCGGTGGCGCTGATGGCCGCACCGGCCGCCCGCAAGGCCGCGTCCCAGGTGTGGGCGTTCAGCAGGGTGTCCGGGTCGAGCGGGGTGTGGGTCGGGCCGCCCGCCACCATGTCTTCGCGCAGCGCATCCGTCAGACCACGCAAGGCGGCCACATGCATGCGGCCGTGGGCCAGCTCGATGTCGGTCAGCGCGGCGGGCGGGGCCTCGCGCCGGGTCAGCGCCAGGTCGACGCCGGAAATCAGCAGACGGTCCTCGATCGCGCTCAGGCGCTCCGGACACTCGGGGTGGCCCGCGCCCATCTCATGCCGCATGCAATCGGGGTGGGTGAAATAAGCGGTAGCGCCCATCGGCTGTGTCGTCCTCGTGTGCTCGTCCTGGCAGGCCGCAACCGCCGCCATCAGGGTCGGCACCGCCAGGGTCATGGTTTCAGCTTAGCACGTCCGCCCGGCTCGCCCCGGATGCCGATCCAGGCGGCGCGGCAAGAGCGGTGAAGTCCGCAGGTGCAGACGGCTAAACTGCGGCCATGCCATCTGTGTCTGCCTTTGCCCTTACCCTTGCCATTGCCTTGTCCCTGGGCCTGGCCCTGCCTGCCGTCGCCACCGCCGCCGATGCCTCGGCACAGGCCAAACCGGCCCAGGCCCGCAAAAACGCCAAGCCGGTGGCCAAAGCCCGCGCACACCCCCGACGCGAACCCCGCGCCCCAGCAGCGGCCGCTGCTCCGGCTTACGCCGGCCGCAGCGAGGTCCAGCAGTGGGTGGATGACGCGGCCGCCCGACTCGACCTGCCCCCGGGCTGGTTGCGCGAGCAAATCGGACAGGCCCGGCGGGTGCCGCAGATCGAAAAGCTGATCCTGCCCGCCGCCTCGCCGACCGCCAAGAACTGGGCGGTCTACCGCAGCCGCTTCATCGAACCGCGCCGCATCGAGGCCGGTGCCGCTTTCTGGCAACGCCACCAGGCCACGCTGCAGCGCGCAGAACAGACCTATGGCGTGCCGGCCAGCATCATCGTCGGCATCCTCGGGGTGGAGACGCTGTATGGCCAGCACATGGGCAGTTTCCGGGTCCTGGACGCGCTGGCCACGCTGACCTTCGACTTTCCACAGGCGCACCCGCGCGCACGCGAACGGCAGGCGTTTTTCCAGGGCGAACTGGAGCACTTCCTGCGCCTGGCCGAACGCAGCGGCACCGACCCCAAAAGCTGGCGCGGGAGCTACGCGGGCGCCATGGGCCTGCCCCAGTTCATGCCCTCGAGCTGGAGCCGCTACGCGGTGGACTTCGACGGCGATGGCCGCATCGACCTCTTCAACAGCCCGGCCGATGCCATCGGCTCGGTGGCCCACTATTTCAAGGCTTTTCAGTGGAAGAGCGGCATGCCGACGCACTACCCGGTCCTGCTCAGCCCGGGCCAGACCGACATGGAGGCGTTGCTCGCGCCAGACATCCTGCCCACCTTCAGCGTGGACAGCTTCATTGCCAAAGGCGCCCGGCTCGAAGGGGCCGCGCAGCAACACGCCGGACCGCTGGCCCTGATCGAGCTGCGCAACGGTGAGACCGCCCCCAGCTACGTGGCCGGCACGGAGAATTTTTATGCGATCACCCGCTACAACTGGAGCAGCTACTACGCCATGGCGGTGATCGAACTGGCCGAGGCGGTGTCACTCGAAGTGAAAAAGAATCCCGATCGGCGCGGCCGATGAAGCCAAGGCCGTTTTGCGGCCAATACAAACACGACATGAATCAGTGGTCAGCCATCGCCCGCAGTTGGGGGCTGACCTCGTGCGGATCCACTTCACGACCTTCGCAGGAGATGAACAACCAGCGACTGCCTACACGAACACGATCAAAGGGGCGACTGCATTCGCAGTAACGCTGCAAGCAACACTGTCGCACCTGATCGAAAGGTTCTTGGCTGGTGATCCGATCCAGTGTGAATTGCGAACAGGTCACCGCAAATTGGCACTCATTGCTGATGCATGGCCGAACCAGGATTCGGTACAAGCGAATGCCCATGACCAGCACTTGCCGATAAACGCCCTCCCAAGCAGGCTGGGGCGAGCAGGCGAAATACGCCCCGAGCAAGCGATACAGCAGCCGGATCAATTTTTGAGTTTGATCATCGTGCCCCAGACGCGCACTTCAAAAATCGTGACGGTTTGGTCCTGAAAGCAAACCTTCTTGGTGCCCACCGCCGAGCGCTCATTGAAGTTCACATGGATCACGCCATCGGCACCGCTTTTCTTGGCGTGATCGACCAAGAAAGCCAGAGCGCCTTGGTAATCGAAATTGCCTTCGCCGCTCTTGTAGGCGGTGATGAGATCCATGCATTCATAGGGCTCGCAGATGTCGCCAGCGGATGTGATGAAGTTGGCCATAGCTGTTCCTTGTTGGATGACAATATCATTTATATCATTTTTAACAAAAACAAGGGCACATCCTTAAATCTCAAAGCCATGGCTGGGCGGTGAAGGTTTCTGATGGACGATGCGATCGCTGCCAGCAGCCCAGGTGTGCCGGTCGAGCAGGAAGTCAGATCAAGCGCCGTGCGCCTTCATCGCCTTGCCCACTTCCAGCGTGCCTTGCTCGGAACCGGCCCGGGGCACGGTCTCGCCCGCCCGGTCGCTCACTTGCGCCATGGCGGCCAGCAGGCGCTCGGGCACATCGTCGCCCATGCCCAGGTGCACGCCCTGGGTCAGGGTGATGTGGGCCACCTCGAAACTGCCCGCACCCGCGCACAGGATGGTGCGGTTGGGCGCCTCCTCGCAGACCATCACCAGCATGGCCGGTGAAACCGCCTTCGGCTCGAGCGCCTCGAGCACCGCCTGCGGCATCAGGCCTTCGGTCATGCGGGTGGCGGCCGTGGGCGCCAGGGCATTGACACGGATGCCGTACTTCTCGCCCTCGATCGAGAGCGTCTGCACCAGGCCGGCCAAGGCCATCTTGGCCGCACCGTAGTTGGCTTGGCCGAAATTGCCATACAGGCCACTGGAGGAGGTGGTCATGACGATGCGGCCATAGTTCTGCGCCTGCATGATCGGCCAGACCGCCTTGCTGCAATGCACGGCTCCCATCACGTGCACGTCCATCACCAGGCGGAAGTCCTCAAGCGACATCTTGGCAAAACTCTTGTCGCGCAGGATGCCGGCGTTGTTGACCAGGATGTCCACCCGGCCCCAGGCGTCCATGGCCTGCTGCACCATCTGCTGCACCGCCTCGAAATCGGTGACCGAGGCCCCATTGGCCATGGCCTCGCCACCGGCGGCGCGGATCTCGTCGACCACCTTCTGTGCGGCAGACACCGAGCCCCCCACACCATGCACATCGCCACCGAGGTCATTGACCACCACTTTGGCGCCCCGCGCGGCCAGCAGCAAGGCATGCTGCTTGCCCAGGCCGCCGCCGGCGCCGGTGACGATGGCCACACGGCCCTTGAGATCGATACCCATGAAAACTCCTTGATGTCCAAAAACAGGCGCCATGGCAGCCACTGTCGGCTACAGGACAGCGGCTGAGGCCTTTGTCAGCCTGCCACTCTAGCCAGGGGCGATACTTGGCGCTGTTGCACGCATGACAGGACCAGCCCGGTCCGGTGCCCCGTCCGCATGGAACTGAACTTCGAAACCGTCACCACCCCGCCCGTCGATGCCGCCTCGGTGCTGCTGCTGCGCGACAGCGACGCCGGCCTGCAGGTCCTGCTCATGCGCCGCGCCCAGGCCTCGCAGGTGCTGGGCGGTGCCTATGTGTTTCCGGGGGGCAAGGTCGATGCCGAAGACCACTCGGCGCAGGCGCTGCAGCACCTGAGCGAGCCGGCCCTGCGCCTGCGCGAGCGCCTGCATGAGCCGGGCCTGGCGCCCGCCCGCGCCGCGGGCTTGTTCATGGCCGCGCTGCGCGAAGCCTTCGAGGAATGCGGCGTGCTGGCGGGTCAGGACGGCACAGGGCCGGCCCTGGCCAGCCAGCTGCGCGCAGAGTCGGACCAGAGCGGCTGGCACCATCGCCTGCAACAGACGGGCCAGGCCTTGCGCACCGAGGCCCTGCTGCCCTGGTCGCGATGGATCACGCCGCGCCAGCCCGCCGTCACCAACAAGCGCTTTGACACCCGCTTTTTCCTGGCCCGCGTGTGCGACGAGCAAGTCGCCCGCCACGACAACTTTGAAACGACCGACAGCGTCTGGCTGACGCCGCATCAGGCCCTGAAGCGCTATGCCGACGGCGCCATCGACCTGGTGGCGCCGCAAATCATGAGCCTGTACGAGCTCAAGGCGCACCGCAGCGTAGATGAAGCGCTCGCAGAGGCCCGCCAGCGGCCACCGGCCCTGATCGAGCCCCACCCCTTCGACCAGGACGGTCAGCGCATCCTGTGCTATCCGGGCGATGCCCGCCACCCGGTCAGCACCCGGGCCATGCGCGGCCCGACACGGCTGCTGTTTGCCAAGGGCAGGTTTGTGCCGCTGGGCGGCATGTCGGAACTGCTTGACTAAAATTGAAGCCGTTAGAAACCACTTTCATCACCCCATGACGCCCATGCAAGCCCCCTGTCTGAGCATTGACCGCGCCATGGAGTACGTTGGCGACATGGACGGCGTCGTCCAGCTGCTGGGCACGCTGCAGCACTCGCTGCAGTCGGATCTGCCGCAGATCCAGTCGCTGCTCGACGCCGGCGACCTGAGCGGGGCCAACCGCCTGCTGCACCAGCTCAAGGGCTTTGCGCCGGTGTTTTGCGTGGACTCGCTGGTGGCCGACGTGGTGCATGTGGAAGGCCTGAGCAAAGGCACCGACCTGCCGGGCGTGCGCAGCGCCTACGCCCAGCTCGCCCCTCGATTGCAACAGTTTCTCGCCGAAGTGCAGGCCACACTGGCCCAGCCGCGCTGAGCGGCTTGCGGCGGCTTCAGACGGCCTCAGACGGCCTCAGGCGGCCTCAGGCGGCCTCAGGCGGCATTTTCCAGCCAGGCCTGGATCTGGGCCGGGTCGTGCACCAGGCGCAATTCGTCAAACGCCTGCTGGGCCTCCGGGTAGCTGCGGCGCAAATAGTTCAGCCACTGCTTGAGGCGACCGGCCCGGTGCCGCGATGCCACCCGGCTGCAGACGTTCTGCCAGAAGCCGGGCATCAGGCCGCGCAGCTGCGCCCATGACACAAGGCGCTCCTGCGACAGGCCCTGGGCGATGGCCAGCGCCAGCCCCGGATCGCTCACCAGCCCGCGCCCGATCATCAGCCGCTCGCACCCCGTCACCTCGCGGCAGCGCTGCGCGTCCTGCACGCTCCAGATCTCGCCATTGGCCACCATGGGCAGCTTCACGCACTGGCGGATGTCGGCAATCCGGTCCCAATAGGCCGGAGGCTTGTACCCCTGCACCTTGGTGCGGGCGTGCACCACCAGGTCACTGGCCCCGCCCGCCTCGATGGCCTGCGCACAGGCCTCGGCCAGCGCATCGTCCTCGTAGCCCAGCCGCATCTTGGCCGACACCGGAATGTGGGCGGGCACCGCGCGGCGCACCTCGGCCACGATGCGTCCCACCAGTTCGGGCTCTTGCAGCAGCACCGCACCGCCACGGTGGCGGTTGACCGTCTTGGCCGGGCAGCCAAAGTTCAGGTCAATGCCGGCCGGCTGGAGCTCGGCCAGCGCCTGCGCGTTGTCGGCCAGGCAGGCCGGGTCGGAGCCGAGCAGCTGCACCCTCACCGGCACGCCGGCGGGTGTGCGGCTGCCGTTCAGCAGCTCGGGCACGACACGGATGAAGGCGCGCGGGGGCAGGACGGTGTCGGTGATGCGGATGAACTCGGAAACGCACAGGTCGATGCCGCCCACCCGCGTGAGCGTGTCGCGCAGGCCGTGGTCGAGCAGGCCTTCCATGGGGGCGAGCCAAATGCTGGCCATGCGCATGCTCTGCCTGCAACAGCCCGGGGTCAGTCGAGGGCGCGCTTGAAGCGGATTTCCTCCACCCGCACCCCGCCCATCGGCACGGTGCGGGCGGTGTTCATTTCGCGCTTGAAACCGGCGGCATCGAAAAAGGCCAGCGCCCGGGTGCCGGCCAGCGGCACCCAAATGGTCACATCGGTGCAGTCCTCGTCCTGCAGGCCTTCGCGTGCCGCGTCCCACAGGGCCAGGCCCACGCCCTGGCCGATGTGATCGGGGTCCACGTACAGGGCCCAGAGCTCCCCCGTGGTGTTTTTCGACTTGGGATCGCGCGAGCGATCAAATCCGGCAAAGCCGACGATCTCGCCGCCTTGCGTGGCCACCATCACCTGCGGCTCGCCGTATTCGATCGCTTCCTTCCAGAAAGCCACCCGCTTGGCCGGTGGCGTGGCTTGCCAATGGGCCTCGGGCACGATGCCCTCGAACAGGGCGCGGCTGGCGATCAGGTGCAGATTGGCCACGGCGGGCGCATCGGCGAGGGAGGCATAGCGGACGTCAACGGAACTCATGGCGGGGCTCTTGGAGGGCAAAACCCCGTATTGTCGCTGCTGCCGGGGCGCAGGGCATGCCGGATGGGGTATCTTCAGGGCATGACACGTTTTTTGAAAACCGGTGGGGGCGGCCTGCCGGTCCGGCGTTGGGCTCGCTTCTCGCCCACCCTGTTCGCCCTGCTGGCCCTGCTGACGCTCGGCGCCAACGCGCAAACGCCGCGCCCGATCGAAGACAACATGGCCGAGCGCACCCGCGCCTGCACCGCCTGCCACGGCGAGCAGGGCCGGGCCGGGCCTGATGGCTACTACCCGCGCCTGGCCGGCAAACCGGCGGGTTACCTGCACCACCAGCTGCGCAACTTTGCCGAAGGCCGCCGCCACTACGGCCTGATGACCCGCCTGGTCGACCCGATGAGCGATGCCTACATGGCCGAGATCGCCGCCCACTTCGCCAGCCTGCACCTGCCCTACCCGGCGCCCACGCCTTCGGGCCTGCCGGCCGTGCGGCTGGCACGCGGCCAGGCGCTGGTGCAAAAGGGCGATCCCGCGCGCGGCCTGCCGGCCTGCGTGCAATGCCACGGCGAGCGCCTGACCGGCGTGCTGCCCCATGTGCCGGGCCTGCTGGGGCTGCCGCTGGACTACCTGAACGCCCAGCTCGGCGCCTGGCAGACCGGCCAACGCAAAGCCCACGCGCCCGACTGCATGGCCGAGGTGGTCAAGCGCATCCCGAACGAGGACCTCATCGCGGTCTCGAACTGGCTGGCCAGCCAGCGCCTGCCCGCCGACACCCGGCCGGCTGCTGCCGTGACGCGCCCCCTCACCGATCCCGCCTGGCGCTGCGGCAGTGCGCCCGGGCTGGCCGGGGGCCGGCCATGAAGCCCCGCCTGCTGCGCCTGTCGGCCCTGCTGGCCGCCTCGGGCCTGGTGCTCTTGCTGCTGGCCGTGCTCTGGCACAACTGGGGCGACCTGCTGGACACGCCCCGCCACACCCCTGCGGCCAGCACGCCCGAAACCCTGCAACGCGGCGAATACCTGGTGCGGGCAGGCAACTGCATCGCCTGCCACAGCAGCCGGGGGGGTGCCCCGCTGGCGGGCGGGCGCGCCATCGACACGCCCTTTGGCGCGGTCTACAGCAGCAACCTGACCCCCGATGCCGAAACCGGCCTGGGGCGCTGGAGCGCGCAGGACTTCTGGAACGCCCTGCACCATGGCCGCTCGCGCGGTGGACGGCTGCTGGCACCGGCCTTTCCCTACGAACACACCAGCCTGATCACGCGCGAGGACAGTGACGCCATGTTCGCCTGGCTGCAAAGCCAGCCACCGGTGCACCAAGCCACGCCTGCCCACACCCTGCGCTGGCCCCTGGGCACGCAAGCGGCGCTGGCAGTCTGGCGCACCCTCTACTTCGAGCCGCAGCCCTTCCGGCCCGACCCGAAACAAAGCGCCGAATGGAACCGTGGCGCCTACCTGGTGCAGGGCCTGGGCCACTGCGCGGCCTGCCACAGCCCGCGCAATGCCCTGGGCGCCAGCGGCGGCGTGGCCGATCTCTCGGGAGGCCTGATGCCAGTGGTCAACTGGTACGCGCCCAATCTGGACGACGAGCGCGCTACTGGCCTGGCCTCGACCCCCGTGAGCGAGATCGTGCGGCTGCTGCAGACCGGTCGCCACAGTGCGGCCAGCACCAGCGGGCCCATGGCCGAGGTGGTGCAGCACAGCCTGCAGCACCTGCGCACCGAAGACCTGCAGGCGATGGCGGTTTACCTGCAGTCGCGCGCCCGGCAAAGCGCCCCCACGGCAGCGCGCCAGCCCCCGCCGGTGCGCGCCAGCGTGGCCGAACTCGGGCGCAAGGTCTACGAACGCCACTGCGCCACCTGCCATGGCGAGCAGGGCGAAGGCGTGGCGGGCATCTACCCGGCCCTGCGGGGCCACCGCGCGGTGCTGCTGGACGAACCCACCAACCTGGTGCAGACGGTCCTTTTTGGCGGCTATGGCCCCGCCACGGCAGGCCACCCCCGCCCCTTTGGCATGCCGCCCTTCGTGCTCGAACTCGAAGACCGCGAGATCGCCGCCGTGCTGACCCACCTGCGCATGGCGCTGCAGAGCGAAGGCCGCCAGGCCCCGGAGGTCACGCCCCTGCAGGTCAACCGCATCCGGGCCGAGAGCAGCCAGTGAACGAGATCCCCTCCCTGATCCACGAAGACGCGCACCTGCTGGTCTTTGACAAACCCTCGGGCCTCCTCAGCGTGCCTGGCCTGGGACCGGACAAGCAGGACTGCCTGAGCGCGCGGGTCCAGGCCCGCTGGCCCGAGGCCATGGTCGTGCACCGGCTGGACATGGCCACCTCGGGCCTGATCCTGATGGCGCGCGGCCCCGAGATGCAGAAAATCCTGAGCATGGCCTTTGAAAAGCGGCGCATGCACAAGCGCTACCAGGCGGTGGTGCTCGGCGCACCGCTGGCGGCGCCCGACGAAACCGGCTGGAGTTGCATCGCACTGCCCATGCGCATCGACTACCAGAACCGGCCGCGCAGCATCATCGACTTTGGCCGGGGCAAGCCCAGCCTGACGCGCTGGCAAAGCCAGGGCCCGGGCCCCTGGCCCGACACCACGCGGCTGCTGCTCGAACCCCTGACCGGCCGCACCCACCAGTTGCGCGTGCACCTGCTGGCGATCGGGCACCCCATCGTGGGCGACCCGCTGTACGCGCCGCTGGAAGTGCCCCCCCGGGCTGAGCGTCTGCTGCTGCACGCCAGCGAACTGGCCTTTGAGCACCCGGTCAGCGGCCAGCCCTGCCACTTTGTCGCGCCCGTTCCTTTCTGAGGCGCGGCCAGCCCCTACCATGGCGGCATGAAACAAGACCTGTACATCCTCACCGGGGGCTCGCGCGGCATGGGCCTGGCCATGGCCGAACAGCTGCTCCAGCCCGGGCACCTGCTGCTGTGCATTTCACGCCAACGCAACGAGGCGCTGGCCGCGCTGGCGTCCGCGCGTGGCGCCCCGCTGCTGCAGTGGCAGGCCGATCTGGCCGATGGCGCCACCGCGGCGCAGCGCCTGCAGGCCTGGCTGGGCACGCAGGAGGTGGCCCGCCTGGCCAGCGCCACCCTGATCAACAACGCCGGCGTCATCCCACGCATCGGGCCACTGAGCCAAGCCGATGCCCAGGACCTGGCGCATGCCCTGCGCGTGGGTCTGGAGGCCCCGATGCAGCTCAGCGCCGCGTTTCTTGGCAGCACCGAGGGCTGGGGCATCCCGCGCAAGGTGCTCAACATCTCGTCTGGGCTGGGCCGCCGGGCCATGGCCTCGCAGGCCGGCTACTGCGCCGCCAAGGCCGGCATGGACCACTTCACCCGCTGCCTGGCGCTGGACGAGGCGCTCAAGCCGCAAGGCGCCCGCGTCTGCTCGCTCGCCCCTGGCGTGATCGACACCGACATGCAGGTGCAGCTGCGCGGCGCCCAGGCGGCGGACTTCCCGGACCAGGGCAACTTCCGCCAGCTCAAGGCGGCGGGCATGCTCAGCTCGCCGCAAGACGCCGCCGCCCGTGTGCTGGCCTACCTGGCACGCCCGGACTTTGGCGCCCAGCCCGTGGCGGACGTGCGCGACCCGGCCTGAACCTGGGCGCGACAGGCCGAGCGGGCCACGAAGGCCGCGCCGCCCCGGCTGTCAGGCCCCTGTAGCATTGCGCACGGACACTGCATTTTTTCACTTCATCCCTTTCCATCTTCACCGGAGACCCTTCCATGAGCCGAGAAGTCGTTGTTGTCAGCGGTGTGCGCACCGCCATTGGTACCTTTGGCGGCAGCCTCAAGGACATCCCCACCACCGAACTGGCCAGCCTGGTCGTGCGCGAGTCGCTGGCCCGCGCCGGCGTGCAGGGGCAGGACGTGGGCCATGTGGTGTTCGGCCATGTGGTCAACACCGAGCCCAAGGACATGTACCTCTCGCGCGTGGCGGCCATCCAGGGCGGCTGCGCCCACACCACCCCGGCCTTCAACGTGAACCGCCTGTGCGGTTCGGGCCTGCAGGCCATCGTGAGTGCCAGCCAGGCCATCGCCCTGGGCGACTGCGACATCGCGATTGGCGGCGGCGCCGAGAACATGAGCCGCGCGCCCTACGCCAGCCTGGCCAGCCGCTGGGGCATTCGCATGGGCGATGCGAAGATGGTGGACATGATGGTCGGCGCCCTGCACGACCCCTTCCACAACATCCACATGGGCGTGACCGCCGAGAACGTGGCCGCCCAGTACGGCATCACCCGCGAGATGCAGGACGCCCTGGCCGTCGAAAGCCACAACCGTGCCGAAAAGGCCACGGCCGCCGGTTACTTCAAGGACCAGATCGTGCCGGTCACGCTCAAGAGCAAGAAGGGGGATGTGGCCTGGGCCACCGACGAGCACTTCCGCCCCGGCTGCAAGCCCGAAGACATGGCCAAACTCAAACCCGTCTTCCTCAAGGAAAACGGCACGGTGACCGCGGGCAACGCTTCGGGCATCAACGACGCCGCCGCCGCCGTGGTGCTGATGGAAGCGGGCACCGCCAAAGCGCGTGGTGCCCAGCCCCTGGCCCGCCTGGTGGGCTATGCCCACACCGGTCTGGACCCCAAGATCATGGGGGTCGGTCCGATCAGCGCCACGCAGGCCGTGCTCAAGCGCACCGGGCTGAGCGTGAACGATCTGGACGTGATCGAAGCCAATGAAGCTTTTGCCGCCCAGGCCTGCGCCGTCACCAAAGGGCTGGGTCTGGACCCGGCCAAGGTCAACCCCAATGGCTCGGGCATCTCGCTGGGCCACCCGATTGGCGCGACCGGCGCCCTCATCACCGTCAAGGCCCTGCACGAGCTGCAGCGCATCCAGGGCCGCTACGCCCTGGTCACCATGTGCATCGGCGGCGGCCAGGGCATTGCCGCGATTTTCGAGCGCATGTAAGGCCCTGCGGGCGTGACCCCAGGGGCATCCGCATGATCGATCTGTCTGGCAAACGAATCCTGGTCACCCAGGCCAGGGATTTCATGGGGCCGGCCCTGTGCCACGAACTTCGGTTTTGCGGCGCCGAGGTGATCGCCGACGAGCGCCTGCTCACCGCCGCACAGGACGCGCCAGCCGTGGTCGAGGCGGCTGGGCCGCTCGACGCGCTGGTGATCAACCTGGCCTGGCCTGCACCATCCACACCGGTCACGCAGATCGACGAGGCCGAATGGCGCCAGGTGTTTGAGGTGATGGTCGACCCGCTGCCGCGCTTGGTGCGGGCGGTGGTGCCGGGCATGAAGGCGCGGGGCGGCGGCAAGATCGTGGTGATGGGCAGCGCCTCGGCCCTGCGCGGCATGAAGCGCGCGGCCAGTTACAGCGCGGCGCGCGGTGCGCAGCTGGCCTATGTGCAGGCGGCGGGCGTGGAACTGGCCCCCGACCACATCCAGCTCAATGCGGTGGCGCAAAACTTTGTCGACAACCCCACTTATTTCCCGCCCGAGGTGCAGGCCAATCCGCGCTTTCAGGAGCGGCTCAAACGCGAAGTGCCGCTGGGCCGCCTGGTCAAGGCCGAAGAGGACGCCCGCTTTGTGGCCTACCTGTGCAGCGAGGCGGCCAGCTGCTTTGTCGGGCAGGTGTTCCCGATGTCGGGCGGCTGGGCGGTGCGCTGATCAGCGCGGCAGCTGGCAGGCGGCGCGGGCCAGGGCTTCGATGCGGGCCCAATCGCCTTGCACCAGGGCATCGGCGGGCACCAGCCAAGACCCGCCCACACAGGCCACATTGGGCAGGCTCAAAAACTCGGCGGCATTGCCCGGCGTGACGCCGCCCGTGGGGCAGAACTGCACATCCCAAAACGGACCGCTCCAGGCCTTGAGCATGGCGGGGCCACCCGCCTGCAGGGCCGGGAAGAACTTGAGCGCGGTGTAACCGTCTTCCTGCGCCAGCAGGATTTCGCTGCCAGTGGCCACACCGGGCAAGAGCGGCAAACCCTGGTCACGGCAAGCCTGCCCCACCGCGCGGGTGTAGCCGGGGCTCACGGCAAACTGCGCGCCCGCTTGGGCGGCAGCGGCCGCATCGGCGGCGCTGCGCACGGTGCCTGCCCCCACCACCGCCTGCGGCACCTCGCGGGCGATCGCCGCCATGCAGGCCAGCGCCTGCGGCGTGCGCAGCGTCACCTCCAGCATGCGGATGCCGCCGGCCACCAGGGCGCGGGCCATGGGCACGGCGTGGGCCACATCGTTCAGAACGATCACGGGAATCACGGGCGCGTCCTGCATCACCTGCAGGGCGGTCCACTGGGGGGCATTCGTCACAGCCATGTGCAGGCTCCTTCTTCGGCCCTGCGCGCGTGGCGGCGCAGGTTGGCAAACAGTTCACGGCCCAGGCCCACCCCGTTGGCATCGCACTGGGCGGGCGGCATGGCGGGCGTGGGCCGGGCTTGCCACTCGGCCTCGCTGACCCGCACCTGCAGCGTACCGGCCGCCGCATCGAGCCGGATGAGGTCGCCATCGCGCACCTTGGCCAAGGGGCCTCCGGCGGCGGCTTCGGGCGACACATGGATGGCCGCGGGCACCTTGCCCGAGGCGCCGCTCATGCGGCCATCGGTGACCAGCGCCACCTTGAAGCCCTTGTCCTGCAGCACGGCCAGGGAGGGCGTGAGTTTGTGCAATTCGGGCATGCCGTTGGCCTGCGGGCCTTGCCAGCGCACCACACACACCACATCGCGGTCCAGCTCACCGGCCTGGAAGGCCGCCTGCAGCGCCTCCTGTGAATCGAACACGCGGGCCGGGGCCTCTAGGGTGTGGCGGTCCGAGGGCACCGCCGACACCTTGATCACGCTGCGCCCCAGGTTGCCTTGCAGCAGCTTGAGCCCCCCCGAAGCGCTGAAGGGCCGCGAGGCCGGCCGCAGCACCGCCTCATCGCGGCTGGCCCCCGCATCACGCCAAACCAGTTGGCCCTGCTGCAGTTCGGGCACGCGGGTGAATGCGCGGATGCCGCCACCGGCCGGACCTGCACGCACCGTGAGCACGTCCTCGTGCATCAGCCCGGCGTCGAGCAGTTCCCGGATGACGAAACCCGGGCCGCCCGCGGCCTGGAATTGGTTCACGTCGGCGCTGCCGTTGGGATAGACCCGGGCCAGCAACGGGACCACATCGGACAGGGCCGAGAAATCGTCCCAGTCGATGGCGATGCCCGCGGCCCGGGCCACCGCCACCCAGTGGATCAGGTGGTTGGTCGAGCCCCCGGTGGCCAACAGCGCCACCAAGGCATTGACGATGCTGCGCTCGTCCACCACCCGGCCAATGGGGGGCGCGGGCTGGAGGACGATGCGCACCGCCTCGCGGGTGAGCTCGGCGCGCAGCCCGTCTGCCGGGTGGACGAAGGCGGTGCCGGGCACATGCAGGCCCATGGCCTCGAGCAGCATCTGGTTGCTGTTGGCCGTGCCATAAAAGGTGCAGGTGCCTTCGCCATGGTAGGCGGCCGATTCGGCGGCCAGCAATTCCTCACGGCCCACCAAACCCTGCGCGGCCTTTTCCCGGACTTTGGCTTTTTCGCTGTTGGACAGGCCGCTGCCCATGGGCCCGGCGGGCACGAACACCGTGGGCAGGTGGCCAAAGTGCAGGGCCCCGATCAGCAGACCCGGCACGATCTTGTCGCACACGCCCAGCATCAGGGCCACGTCAAACACGTCGTGGCTGAGCGAGACGGCCGTGGCCATGGCGATCACATCGCGCGAAAAAAGACTCAGCTCCATGCCCGGGGCGCCCTGCGTGACGCCATCGCACATGGCCGGCACGCCACCGGCCACCTGCGCGGTGGCGCCCCACTGGCGGGCCTCGTCCTTGATCAGGTCGGGGTAGTGCTGCAGCGGCGCGTGAGCCGAGAGCATGTCGTTGTAGGCATTGACGATGCCGATGTTCAGCGGGCGTGCGGCCACCACCGCGATGCCGCCCAGACCGCTGGCTTTTTGCTTGTCGGAGCTGGGCATGGCGGCAAAGGCGTGCGCGACATTGGCGCAGCCCAGCCGCTGGGCCCCGGGGGGACGGGCCGCGTAGGCCTCGAGCTGCTGCAGGTAGGCCGTGCGGGTGGGGCGGCTGCGCTCGGCGATGCGGGCCGTGACGGCAGCGACGGTGGAATGAAGGCGCATGGGCAGGGCATCCGTGATGTAACAAAATTACAAAACTGATGGTAACCGTGTTTCAGCCTGCGGGGGAGGTTCCGGGGTTACAGAAGGGGTACCAAATGCGTGGGGCGTAAAAAAACCCGCCGAGGCGGGTTGTGCGCAGCGAGCGGCCCATCACTTGGCGGCGGACGCTTCGGAGGCCGCCGCGACAGGCTCGGAAGCGGCTTCAGAAGCCGCCTGGGCGGGCGCAGCAACGGTGGCCGCCGGGGCGGCAGCGGCCGGTTTTTTGCTTTTGGCCACGCCAAAACCCAGGGCCAGGCCCACGGCCAGAACGATCACCGCGACAAGCACCGCCCAGACCACGGCTTGGTCGTCGTTTTCATTGGACATGTCTTTATCTCCGAAAATAGACCCGGTGATTCTAAAGCGCCTGAACGCCCCTGGCCGTCACCCCTGACCGACCCCCCCGATCCACATGCCCCACCGCCCTGCCCCGCCCGAGATCGCCCGCACGCTGGACGAACTGTGCGCCCAGCACCCGCCGCAGCAGGACCTGTGGGTGTTCGGCTACGCCTCGCTGATCTGGCGCTCGGAATTTGACGCGGTCGAGACCCACAGGACCCGCGTGCACGGCTGGCACCGCGCGCTCAAGATGTGGAGCCGCATCAACCGGGGCAG
>JACCDH011226122.1_pt1 | contig 21218 bp, 12 predicted proteins | sample 7442481 | NCBI WGS metagenome assembly JACCDH01 (sample SAMN15323433, study PRJNA562643) | freshwater metagenome | isolation source: river surface water | place: USA:Blue River Watershed | collected 2017-08-15
ACCATCAGAGGTAGAATTGATGGAGAGATTAGTCAACTTAAAGAAGATAATATTGATAAAAACAGATTTGAGCAGGAGTTGATTTACTATATTGAGAAGTTAGATATTAGTGAAGAGAAGGCTCGATTAATTCAACACTGTACCTATTTCTTAGAAACCATGCGTACTAAATCTGCCGGAAAGAAATTAGGTTTCATTGCGCAAGAAATGGGGCGTGAAATCAATACCATCGGTAGTAAAGCAAATCACTTTAAGATTCAACAGCGTGTGGTGGAGATGAAGGATGAGTTGGAGAAAATTAAAGAACAAATCAACAATATTGTGTAGTAGGAATGAGTAGCGAACATCATCACCCCTCAACTAATACCCCATTAAACAAAGTGGTTATTTTTTGTGCGCCTTCGGGTTCAGGAAAAACAACCATAGTAAAGCATTTATTAGCAACTGACAATCGATTGGCTTTTTCTGTAAGTGCATGTACACGTCAGCAACGACCTAACGAAGTACACGGTAAAGATTACTATTTCTTATCGCAAGAAGAGTTTAAGTCAAAAATAAGTAACCATGAATTTTTGGAGTATGAGGAAGTGTATGGAGGAAATTTTTATGGCACACTCAAAACAGAAATAGATCGTATTTGGAGTGAAGGAAAAGCAGTAATTTTTGATGTAGATGTAGAAGGTGGGTTGAATATCAAAAAGCATTTTGGAGATAAAGCATTAGCTGTTTTTGTTAAGCCACCAAGTGTGGAAGTGTTAGAGCAACGCCTTCGTTATCGCTCTACAGAAACGGAAGAGACATTAAAGATGCGAGTAGGTAAAGCTGTAAAAGAATTAGGCTACGAACATAAATTTGAGGTGGTATTACTAAACGAATCATTGGATAAAGCATTAGTAGAAGCGGAACGTTTAGTTGACGATTTTTTAAGCAAGTAACACATGCGAGTAGGGTTGTTTTTCGGGTCGTTTAATCCGGTTCACACCGGCCATTTGCTTATTGCTAATTACTTTGTGCAGTTTACAGATTTGTCACAAATCTGGTTCATGGTTTCGCCCCAAAACCCGTTTAAAGTTAATGATCAATTATTGGATGAGAATGTGCGGTTACACCTCATGCAACTAGCTATTAATGGGGATGAGCGATTTGTTGCGAGTGATTTTGAGTTTAACTTACCTCGTCCGTCATACACCGTAAATACACTTAAAGCGCTGCGCGAGAAATATCCTGATGTAACTTTTGTACCTATTATAGGTGGAGATAATTTGCAATCGTTTCACCTTTGGAAAGATTACATGGATATTCTCGAACACCATAATATTTTAGTGTACCGAAGAGCAGGGTTTCATGAAAATCCATTACTAGCCAATCATCCTAAAATAAAAATATTTGAGGTGCCTTTATTGAATATTTCATCTACGTATGTGAGAGAAATGTTACAAGCCGGAAAGTCAGTTAAATACCTCGTGCCTGATAAGGTAGGAGAATATATTGAGCAGCATAACCTCTATCGTTAATTGATGTTGGTTTGCACCAAATCAATCGTATCGTTACTTACTGAATTAAACCAAGGCATACTAGTCAACTTATATTGTGGTAATTCAATAAAGTATGTTTTACCCGGAGCAATGGTTAATGATTTATTTCTTAACCAAGGATTAGTTAGTTTAAGTACTTTATAAGTGCATCCGTTAGCTAAACTGTATTTAGCTAAATCGGGTATAGATTGGTTTACCCTTACTTTAATTGTTTTTATAGGTTTATACGTGTGTGATTCTAACACATGAAAACCATGTTTTTGGGGATGTTCCATAATGGCTTTAAGTGCTAAACTTCTAAACACATAGCGAGAGGTTTCTGTGTTCAGGAATAAGTCGTAATAATTAGCTACACCTTGTTGCTGCAATTGTTTGCGAACTCCATCAATACCCATGTTATAGGATGCCGCCACTAGAGCCCAACTATTAAATACAGCATAGGCTTCTTTAAAATATTTGCATGCCGCCTCTGTCGATTTTTCTAAATGGTAGCGCTCATCAACTTCAGGAGTAATTTCTAATCCATAGTTTTTTGCTGTACCATCTAACATTTGCCAATATCCTGCTGCTCCTGCTGGTGAAACTAAATTCTGCAAACCACTTTCCGCTAACACAATGTATTTCATGTCATCCGGAATTCCATTTTTGGCGAGAATAGGTTCAATAGTTGGAAAAAATTTGTGTGCACGTTTTATCATCAACAAGGTTTGCGATTGCCAATACACGTTGGTTAATATTTCTCTATCGAAACGCTCTTGTATATCAAAGTCACTGAATGGGACAGGCTCTCCCGCAAATACTAATCTATCAGGAATAGCCACTGAATAAATTTTATAGTACGTTTCAAACTCTTTCTGTTGTTTATCGTCATCTGTTAGGGTAGCCTGAAGAAAAACTAATCCCATGGCTAGCACTAATCCTAGCAAAAAGTAAAAACGTAATTTGGTACTCAACATCATGGCAAAGATAACCAAACAATTTGTGCCTCAAAAAGAGCGAATTGTTGTTATTTTGTTTCCATAACACAAGTATAATTATGAAAGTATTGAAACGAATTGCACTACTATTATTAGGTATAATAGTAGTGATGGCTTTGATTGGTTTCTTTTTGCCAAGCAAAGTACGAGTTGAACGCAGCGTGTTGATTAAAGCTCCGGCAGCGGTTCCATTTAGTTTAGTGAATGATTTAAAACAATGGCCTTTATGGAGTCCGTGGTATAAAATGGATTCTTTAGCTCCGTATACTTATGCAGAGAAAACAGTTGGACTAGGCGCGAGTTTTTCGTGGACAAGCGAACATCGTAAGGTAGGAAAAGGAAAGCTTACCATTGTAGAAGAGAAACCTGCAGAACACTTAACTATTGAGTTAGACATGGAAGGTTGGAAAACACCGATAGCATTTGATTTTAAGGCCGAGGGGGAAGCAACTAAAGTAACTTGGTATATGGAGCAAGATATGGGCTACAATGTTTTTGGTCGCTGGTTTGGGTTGATGATGGATGCCATGATGGGACAAGATTTCGAGAATGGATTGAACGATATAAAAACAGTGAGTGAAGAGTTAGCAAAAGTAGATCGCGTTGCGGGATTTGAAGTGATTTTACAAGATTTACCTGCCATGCAATATGTGTATATCAATCAAAAAAATATTGCCGAGAATGAAATTGGATTTAAGATAGGAGAGGGTTTTTTATTACTTGATCAGTTTTTAAAAACCAATCAACATCAAGCAGCCGGTTATCCGTTTACCATGTGGACCGACCCGGCAAACTTTAACGTGTGCATTCCGGTTGCTGCCGAGTTGGAGGCGGATAAAAATATAAAACTTGGTATAACTGAAGCTACTAAAGCGCTCGTTGTAAAGTATTATGGCCCATACGAAAAGGTACAACCCGTTTACATGGGAATGAATGAATATGTGAAATCAAAGAATCTAAAACCATCAGGAGCACCACGAGAGGTTTATGTAACAGATCCAATGATGGAGAAGGATACAGCAAAATGGTTAACCGAAATTGTATTCCCGGTTACCGAGTAAAAAGATACGGATAATAAAAAAGGCGCCCCGAACTTGTTTCGGGGCGCCTTTTTTGTATGGTTAAATCAACGTTATTCTTTGATGAGTTTTACGGTATGCACAGCACCTGCTGAGATGATACGTACCACGTATACTCCAGGTTTAAGTTCATTGCTTTCGTTAATCAAGAATTGATTTTTTCCTTTCGTTACTTGAACTGTTTTAGTGAGCACGTTTATGCCTTTCAAGTCAATAAACTCGATAGTGTTTGTGCCTATTTCAGTTGCATTCATTGTAACAGTAAGGGATTCTTTTGTAGGATTTGGATACACTGCAACACGGTTATCAGCAACATCATTTGTATTTAATGTTACAACTGTTGAATAGGTGAATCTACCATCCACATCAATCATTTTTAAACGATAGTAAATGGTATTTGCTAACGAAAGTGCTCCCTTATCAATAAAGGTGTAACTTGTTTTAACTTGACTGTTACCTTTAGCAGCAATGGTAGATACATATTCAAACTGTTCTCCATCCATTGAGCGTTCTAGCTCAAATGCTTTACTGTTTACTTCCGATGCAGTAATCCAACTTAATGCAGCATCATCATTTATTACTTTTCCGTTAAACGAAATAAGTTGTACCGGTAATGGATTGTTAGTCTTATCAGTTCCTGTAAAAATACCTAAGGTTGAATTTACATTGTTTGATACAAAACCTGAGTTACTCACTACACTTGTTAAGTATCCTGTCCAGCTTGTACCTGTACCATTATATTGAGCGAGCATTAAGTTTGCTTTATTTGTAACAGAACCCATAGTAGCACTATCATACATCATACTTAAGTTAGCAGTGTAACCGCTTCCTCCGGTAGGTACTAGGTTTAAATAACTATTCATAAATGTACTACTAACAGGTGTGTTAGCAGGGTTAGTACCTGTATAATAAGTAGCAGTAACTGCTGATGGAACTGTTCCTGCGTTACCCCAAACGAGCTTAGCGATTGCTCTTCCTGCAAAATAGAATGTTGTGCTATCTCCTAAAACTGGTAACTTATCAGCATAAGCTGCAGGTGGAGTTACTGATGTAGTAAACTCTACTGAACCGATATCTGATGCACCTGATGAAGGGGATGCAGAACGTAATCCTGAAGCCGTGTTGAAATCACCGGTAATTCCTGCTAAAGGAAGTGCTTTACCGTGAACATACCATGCAGTTGGGTTAGTAGGGATGATTCCTAAGTTAGCAACAGCGGTATCAATGAATAATTGTTCAGCAGGAATATCAGTTACTTTCGCTGTCCAGTTGGTGTTGTATAATGGATAAAGTGTGTTTAGTCCTGCCCATCCATATGGAATACCACCAAGTTGGGCTAAGATGGCAGTATCATTAGCAACTAATAAATTATAACCAAGGTTTGCTGCAGTTATTGCATTTGTGCTTGATACGGTATAATTGATACCGGCACCACCCGATGTACGTTTATTGTAGATTATATTGTTAAATGCATTCACAGTTCCTGCAGCAGTTCTCTCCATACCAAAAGAGTTGTTTGCACCTGCGGTTGTACTACCATTAATGAATATAGAATTATAATAGTAGTTACTTATTCCTGTTGTGGTTACGTTTCTAATACCTGATACTACAGTTTCGCCTGTGGTATTTTCGCCTAGAGCAATTTGATTGTTTAGGTAGTTATGTCCTGCACTTGAAGTGTAAATACCAATCACAACCGGAGCACTAGTTCCAGTGCCTGCACCAAGAGCTGATATGCGTGATATCCTATTGCGCTCTATTGTGGCTGTTGTAGAACTTACTACCATGATACCGGCAACCGGATATGCTCCTGTACCTGTATTAAAGTTACGGATATCGCTTATGGTATTCCCTCTAATAACGTGGTTGGTACCTCCATTTAAGTATATTCCGTTTACTACATACAATCCTAGCGCGGTAGTGGCATTGTTACCTTCAATTCTTCTAATCGTATTATTCACTACGGTATGTGTACCTGATGTTAGATAAATACCAATATGACGATAAACTGTTGAGCCGGCATAGTATCTGTAATCAGATAAAGTATTGTTGCTGATTAAAACAGTACCGCCTGTTGCCTCTATTAGATTACCATCACCGGCATTTCTCAAGGTGTCATATGGCATCACGCCACCGCCACACACATTGTTTGAAATGGTTACGTTACCTGCTGCCACAGCAATACACTTCAAGAAAGTAGTAGTTCCAAGTGAACCCATGTTAGAGAAGGTATTATTGTTGATAGTAAATGGACTGGTAGTGTTGATAGAACTAGCTAACACTATACCACTCAGTGAACCTGTTGATACGAATGCAGTACCGCTTCTGTCCGGTGCAGCACCACCAAAGCTGTTTCCATTAATGGTATGTCCTGTTCCTCCGTTTACTTGTACAATAACCATCGTGTTATTTTTAGTGATTAATTGATAGAACTTATTGTTAGAAATAGTCCAGAAATCACCGGATGTTGTACTCAAGTTAATGCCATTAAAACCAAAGTTATAAATCTCGTTGTTTATGATTTGATTGTAGTCGTTGCTCATTGCACCTTGAGAGAAGATGCCTGTATTAGGAATATTTCCGGTTGTTGTACCCAAAGTATCACGGAACATACATCCGATTACCACGTTCGAGTCGTTTCCTGTTCCACCCACTTTAGTTGAACTAAAGAAGTTTAACATACCAACGGTGTTGTTTACACCTTCAATAATTACATTGGCTATGGTGTCATTATCTGCATCATTTAATAGATTTAATGTTGCAGCGCCTTGCACACGATTCATGATACGAATAAATCTACCTGTACCATTGAAACTACCATCAATTTTTACACGGTCTGCTCCGTCTAATCTAATTACTGCAGAGTTTGATGTGGTTACACTACCTGTTAAACTTCTCATCGTAGCGGCATCAGGCACTATAGATATTTTATAATTTCCAACACCTTGTTCAATTGTTTCATTTAGAGCGATAGTTCCTGTTTCTTCAATATCTGAAGTTAACGTGATGGTGATATCTCCACCAACAACAGCCGTATTAATGTAACTAAATATACCGGTTGTACCTGTTAAACTGGTAAATGGTTGACCGGCACCTACGTTAAAGTTCCCACTAATTACAGGTGTTATTTTATAACTTAACTGTGTACTTGGATTGTTTGTAATGGTATTTACATCAATAGCTTCAACACCACCCGGGAATGATCCTACGTTATTATTTGTTGTTGAATCTTGAGCGACAATATAGTAGTAAACCGAATCACCCCCAACTAAACCACCCATTGCAGCGGCATTGATAGTGAAATTCCAAGTACTGTTGGTAGTATTACCACTAACTAACACACCTTGTGCACTTGAATAACTACCAATAGCTAACTTTTTAAAATAGATGCGTGGGCGTAAAGTACCTGTCAGGTAAATACCTGTAGCGTCTGAAATGGTTGCACTAACTGTTCGGTTTGAAGTAGATGTTGAGTTTGTTAGTGGTGCAGCAACTACAATTGACGGTGCAGCAATATCTAACGGAATAAAGTTACCTGCATCAGCTCCTAAATCAATAGGTGTTAATGTACTTCTTGTTTGTCCATCAAAATCAACATCTGTACCGGTACCCGTTACTGCTGTACCGTATGCTTCAATCGGTGTAGGTGTTGCTCCGTTTATGTGGAAGTTAAGATTGTTAAAGTTTCCTGTTTCGTTAATAAAACTTATTGAACTACTTACTGAGTTAGCATCCACTGCCGAAGCGTTTTTCCAACCTAATAAATTCAGCGTTCCAATATTATTATAGGTACCAATAGAGTCTGCCTTTAATAAGTTGAAATTCATAGTAAGGTTAGTATTGTTTAATAACCCAACTGCGAAATGCCCCATACTTGAAGTACTGTTGGTGCGTGCATTTACAAAAATATTGTTGCGCACATCATCGGTACCTGCACCTAAACGTTGGAAGGCAAATGTTCTGTTGTTTGATGCGCCAACACTCAAACCACCAACATACACGGTATTAAAGTAGATGTTGTTTGAACCTGTATTTTTTGCAATTCCTCGCATCAAGCAAGGCGCTCCAATACTTGTTCCTGATGAGTCAAGACCTAAGCGAATGATGTTGTTTGCCAATAAACCATTGCCGGCAGCAACTTCAATACCTGTGATAATTGCATTCGGATTTTGTGCATCTAACGATATACTGTGTATGAAATTTCGGTTAAGTAAATTTTCGCCACTTGCAAGTGTCGAGTAAAAAATACCTGTAGCTAATGTTGCTGTGGTTGAACTTGCACCCATTAATTTTAACGAGTGAATAGTGTTATTACTAATGTTGTTATTACCCGCGAATCCTTGCGCAACACCAATACCTACTAACGCGGCATTAATACCTGTAGCCGTGGTTTGTATAGCAGTAGTAATATTTTTAATTACGTTACCGGTAACAGTAGTAGTATTAGCAACCGATGAGTTAATGAGGATTCCCTTAGTAGTTGCAGCTTGTGTTCCTACCGAATTGCTATTATTAGTAATGTTAGCAATGGTGTTATTTGTTATGGTATAAATTGAGTTAGCGGATCCTGCATTAGCAAAAATACCGGTAACACGTTGCGCATAGGTTGAAGTTGAACCTGTGGTTACAATGTTTATGCTATTCGCTAAAATAGTATCACCAATCAAGTTATTATTGATGTTGATGAATGTGCCTGAGAATGCATTTATACCAAAAAACTCAGGAGTGGTAGTTGTGGCATTACCATACAAATCAAATCCACTAATAAAATTATTAGCAATATTAAATGTATTGTTTGTACCACCACCGGTACGAATACCCATTGCACCACCACTTGTAGTTGATGTGGCAGTGTAAGTAATTGCACCATTTACAGTTCTTGAACCAATAGTATTACCTAGGGTAGTTCCGAAGTTTACATTACCATTTACCATATTTACTGCACAAAATGCAATAGAACTTGTACTTGGTGAGGTAAAGTTGAAATTAGTAATGGTATTGTTTTGCATAGAGGTTGGTGTGCCTAACCCTACTGATAAATCAACTGCTGTAAATAAGTGAGCGGTTGCCCCTGTTAATGTATATACACCACTTCCATTTGCTGCATTACCACCAATATAATTATTGGTGATGACAAAGCCGCTTCCTGAAGTTAAGTTGGCCGTATTTGGTGTAATCCAAAGCACTCGGTTGGTTTGTGTACCGGTATATGTTCTACTAACTGATTGGTAGAAATTATTTCCGTTAATCGTCCAATTGTTATTATTCGCTCCAACATAAATTGCTGCAGTAGCTGCAGTTGCATTAAAGAAATCGCGGATAGTACAGCTGTCAATCACGTTAAAGTCGTTGTTTGCTGCAATTGTTGTTGCTGATCCAATTGATGAAATGGCAACAGAGGGATTTCCTCCTGTTTCTTCATGTATATCGCAAAACTTGATCGTATTATAGTCGTTACCAACAGCACCTGTAGTTGTAGCAAAACTTACCACACCTGCACCAGCAGTGCCGGCAGCAATGGCATTGTTTGATCTGATGTCTGTATAAATTATTCTGTTGCTATCAGCATCATTAATAAACCTAATTGCTGGTCCGGTTGTGCCCGTGTTAACAATAATTAAATTGTTGTTCGGGATAAATCCACCAACTCCACCTTGGCGACCGTCAATGGTTAAATATGATCCACCGTTAATATCAAAAGTAGCGGTTGCATTATTGCTTTCAATTCTGCTTGATACACCTACGTCTGGGCGAATGGTAACTGATCTTACATTTGATGCATTAGGATAATTGCCGAATACGATTGGGAATACCTCTCCTGATGTAGTATTGTATAAGGCATCTTTTAATACGAAAGTAACAGGGCCATTCGCTCCAAGTGCATTGAGATCAGCAATAGCAGATGTAAGTGTAGGATATGTTTGAGTGTTGCCCACATTGTAAACTCCATTTAAAGGAGCTTGTATTGTTCTACTTCCAGCGGGATCGCCATTTATAAAAGGATAATTAACCGAACTTAATACGATGCTATCTACTCGGGCATCAATAATGTTATTAGCTGCTGCAGTGTTGGAGATATCATAAGTAACCCAGAAATAGTTCACACCTAAAGCTAATTTTCTATTTCCATTCACATAATATGTTCCACTAGGACTTGCAGTAGTGCCAAACAAAGTGGTAGTATTAAAAATACTATCAGTGCCTGTATAAAACACCTTTGCGTTAGTAATATCGCTCGCAGAAGTTGTTCCTGATGTATTTAATTTAAATGATGTTGCTGTAAGTGCATCAACACCTTTTTGTGAATATACACGTATACGTAAAATTCGGTTGTTGTTACTTCCCGATGGAACAATTCCGGTAATTTGATCTGCATTTGCAGAGTCAAAGTACATTTGATTGCTTACTAAACCAATGTAATTATCTTCTATTGCACCTAAATCCGGAGCACCTGAGTTTCCTGTATAACCAATATTTCCAGCTCTTATAGTATTGTTAAAGTCAACTGTGATACCGGCAATGTTTCTAGCTCCTGCTTCAACCTCCGTTGCTATACTTGTGTTGATTCCTAAAAAGGTATTTAAACCACCGGTTGCTGTATTGGTGAAGTTTACATTTTCTGTTACCGATGCAGAGTCAATAGGTAAAACCCTTGCTTTATAAGAAGCTAATGTTTGATCAAGATTAGTTCCATCATAATATATTACTCTATTAGCGGCTGGGGTACCTGCATAAAATAAATTTCTGTTTGATATTGCATTGAAATTATTCAGGTTAGTAGATGCTGTTCTTCTTAATGCAGTGGTTATACCTGTTCCATTTGGAGTACTGTTGTTTACTATAATATTATTACGTAAATCTAAAGCAGCACTGGTAGCAGTTGCGCTATATGTATGCAATACACCAGCAGATGAAAAGTTAGTACCAGTTGAAACTGCATCTAAGTTAATGGTATTATTATATACGCCTATTGTAGTATTTGCAGTAGTAGTGGTACTATTAATACCAATTACGGTTGCAGTAGTTCCTCCATTTGATACTGGTGCAAACAAGCGTCCGATAACGTTATTGTAGACACGTGCAGTACCTGCAGTTGTACTAGTAATAGTAATGCCCGATACGATAGCAGTAGTAGTGCTATTGGTAGTTAAATCATAAATTTTATTATTAAAAATACTTGGTACGCTTGATGATTGTAAAATACCCGTTACGGTGCTTGATCCGGTTAAGTTATAGATAGTGTTATACGACACATTTCTGGTACCTGTGGTGGTAAAAGTATATAAGCCGTAAACAATACCAGTACCGTTATGAGTTAAATTGTAAATGTTGTTGTAATTAAAATTTTCATTGTTTGGAGATGATATATCGTAAATACCATATAACGCACTAGAGCCTGTTGTCTTAAGACACGATAGATTATTAACGGTGTTACTGTCACATATTACTGTACCCGTGCTCACTTGTATACCATACATGGTAGAGGTTGTACCGGCTCCATCAATACTAAAGTTTCTTACAATATTTCTTTTCACCGTGGTTGTGGATGTACCATTTGTTCCACCGGTGTGAAAAATACCAATAGTAGTACCTCCTGTTGTGCCATTTCTGGTCAACCCATCAACGGTATTGTCTGTCATATTGATTGATGGTGTTGCCCCGCTGAAGTAAATTGGATATAGAGTTTTGGTTCCTGTTCCCGTAGTATTAAGTATAGTTCTGGTAACTAAGTTGCCATTTATGTTTACAACATTTGTTGGTGCAGCTGTTACACCAATATTGTAGTGTATCCCTGTAGCGGTTGTACCCCACAATACAGTAGAGTCGATAGTATTGTTGTTTATGTTTAAAGTTCCAATACCAGCAAGTTGACTCAAAATAACTTGAGTTGTTCCAGTACCAGCATAATTGAAGCCATAAAAGTAGTTATTGTTTACATTCACTACTGATGCTGCAGTATTTAACCATATTGCTGTAAAAGCTGCAGTACTTGCAACGGTTTTGTTGCAATTTAGAAACTGATTGTTGTTAATGTTTATCACATTTCCATTAGCGCCTGATTGTGCCATTTCAAAATCTAAGCACCAGTCAATTGCTGTAGTTGATGCACCACCGTTGATTGTAACTTTGTTATTATTAATGTTACAACTTGCGCCAACTGATGAGGCAAATAACCAAATGCCACGGTTTGATACCGGGTGATTGATACCAGAACCGTTGTTGTTGTTAATCGTGTTGTACGAAATATTAAAACTCCATTGGTTATGAATAAATACCGCACCGCATTGTGATGTTGCTCCTACTCCACCACCAAAATTTATAATGTTATTTCCTGTTACTGAAGAGCTACCACCAATGTCGTTATTTAAATCGGCTAATGTATATGGACTTGCTGCGGCAAAACCGCCTAAGGCAATACCAAAGTTTACATTTTGAATGGTGTTGCCATAAAATTTATTATTTGAATTGGCGCCAGCAACACTTGTAGCACTTATGATTGTTCCAACAGCGCTCGGTGTGCATGCCATTAATTCAATACCAACTGATCCGGTTGCATTTGTTCTTGGGCCTGTTGATGAAGTATTGTTATTTCGGTTTAAGGTAATAGTGCAATTTTGAACAGTGTTGTTGTTTGCTCCATCTGTTGCATTCGCTCTGTAAAAACCATAACCAACTTCCATTTGTGTTGTTGGGGTTGTATTTGCAGCTGCTTCAACTAAGTCGATTTGATTAATTGTAACATAATCGCTACCTACAAATGCCCACATAATATCTATCGCAGTTGTTGACGATGCTAATTGCGAACCCGCAAAAGATGTTATCATTGGATTAGCCCCTGATCCACTTTTCTGAAATGTGATTGGGTTAGCTGCTGTACCTGTTGCAGTTACCAATAAAGGGCCTGTTAATGTTTCGGTATAACCGGCTTGAATGTTGAAAACAACCCCGCCTGTTCCAACACCATTGGTGTTCAAATCAGCAACTGCAGCAGCAATACTGGAGTAATTGCCCGGGATTGATTTTGTGCCGGTAAGTGCTTGTGCATTTGCTCTGATAGCTGTCAGAAAAACAAACACAAAAGCCAATACCGTTAAACGCAAAGCGAATAACTTTTGGTCAAGTAAATATTTAAGCATATTAATAGAAATTTAGAATGTGAAATAATATTAAAAAAAGATGAAAACCAAAGCATTAGTCTACTAGCAGGGCTTTGTAATTTTTATTTGACGGTGCTACGAAATAAGCGGGCTGTTAATCAAATGCACCGCGTAATTCATTTACTTTATTTGCATCTAAACGGATAAAGATGAAGAGTAAAATGGTGAAGCTTAATAATGATGAACCTCCATAGCTAATAAAAGGAAGTGGAATACCAATTACCGGCATTAAACCAAGTGTCATTCCAATATTAATTAGGAAATGGAAAAATAGGATGGAGGCCACCGAGTAGCCGTAAATGCGATTGAATTTATAACGTTGTCTTTCTGCTAAAAATAAAATCCGCCATAACAATAGCATGTACATGACGATGAAAAACAGAGAGCCTATAAATCCGTATTCCTCGCCAATAGTACAAAAGATAAAGTCCGTACTTTGCTCAGGCACAAACCTGAATTTATTCTGAGTTCCTTCTAAAAAACCTTTGCCTAAAAAGCCTCCGCTACCAATCGCAATCTTACTTTGCATCACATTGTATCCGGCACCTTTCAAATCTACTTCTTTCCCAAGCAATACGTTAATACGCGATTTTTGATGTGCTTGCAATACATTCTCAAATACATAATCAACACTGCTCACGTATATCATCATCACCACTGCTACACCTGCAACTATGAGTAAGTTCTGACGAGTACGTCTGATCATTAGGGTGAATCCTGCAGCTAAAATGCCTATAGCTATTATAAGATACAAAGGAGGAACCAACAAAGCCAAAACACTTAAAACAATTACCATAAAACCTACTGATAGTATCCAGCCGGGTAATCCTTCTCTATAAAGTACGAAGATAAATGAACCGAACACCAATGCACTTCCTGTTTCATTTTGAAACAAGATGATAAACATGGGTAGAAAGCTAATGGCTCCTGCAATGAGTTGTGTTTTTCGTTCTTTAAATTTTATGTTGAATCCACTTAGGTATTTCGCTAATGCAAGGGCCGCCCCAAACTTAGCAAACTCGGCCGGCTGCATTCTAAATCCTCCAATTTCAATCCACGAACTCGAACCTTTTACTGTAGTTCCGGCAAGTAATACGGCCACTAATAAAAATAAAGTGATGCCATAAATGGGATAGGCGAATGCATAAAAAAACTTCTCATCCACAAACAGAATCGACACTCCAATAAACAAGGATAAACCAATCCAAATTACTTGTTTACCATAGTTCATACTGGTATCAAAAATTAATGGATGATCTTCTTTATACACTGATGCATAAATGCATAGTAATCCACCTAGTACAAATACAAAGTACAGTACCAAGGTTAACCAATCAATGCTTGCCGGTTTGGGTTGTTGCTGTTGTTGTATCATTTCGGTGAACTAAATTTCCTTTGAGCATGCGCTCTAACAAGTATTTTCTGGTATCGTGTTTTCCGGTTAAATATTGTTCAATCATTAAACTGGCTATAGGTGCTGCCCATGTTGCTCCAAAACCTGCATTCTCAACAAACACAGCTATTGCAATTTTGGGATTTTCTTTCGGGGCAAAAGCAAAGAACACGGAGTGGTCTTTGCCATGTGGATTTTGCGCTGTTCCAGTTTTACCACAAATAGCAATACCCGGAATAATAGCCACACGCCCGGTTCCTTTCTCAATTACATCTTGCATTCCATCAATTACAACACCGTAATACGGAGTATCAACCGTGGCCCAATGTTTTTTACTGTAGTCAGGATTTGGATTAGGTTTGCCATCAATCTTTTTCACTACGTGTGGTGTGATGTAATAACCTCTATTCGCTACAAGCGCTGTGGCATTAGCCATTTGAAGAGGAGTAATACCCAACTCTCCTTGTCCGATAGCTAATGAAATGGTAGTTGATGATTTCCAATGGAATCTTCCATATACTTTGTCATAGTAGGTTGAAGGTGGCAAGAAGCCTGAACCCTCACCGAATAAATCTACTCCAAGTTTATGACCAATACCGAAACTGCTAATGTGCTCATACCATTTCTTATAAGCAGATTCCGAATTCGGATACATTAAGTTATCAATTACACTGCGATATACATGACAGAAATAGGCATTACACGAAACAGCTACTGCACCTCGTAAGTTTAGTGGTGAAGGGTGAGGGTGACAACCAACTGTTAAACCGCCCATATGATAGCCACCATAGCATCCGTAAAGCGTATTTGGTGTAAGCACCCCTTCTTGTTGTCCAACTAAACTCATCAATACTTTAAAGATAGAGCCAGGTGGATATGGTGCGGCAAGCGGACGATTGAATAGTGGTTTAGAAGGATCCTTTAGTAGCTTCATGTAGTTATTACCACGCTGTCTGCCCACAAACAAATTTGGATCGTATGTTGGCATACTCACCAACGCTAAAATTTCTCCTGTTGCAGGTTCAATAGCAACGACACTCCCAATTTTATTATTCATCAATTGCTCGCCTAGTTCTTGCAATTTCTGATCAATACTCAACGTGATGTTTTGTCCGGCTACTGCAGCGGTATCGAACATGCCTTCTTTGTATCGGCCTTGTGTTCTGTTTTTACTGTCTACCAATACGTAACGTACACCTTTTCTTCCGCGCAGCACTTCTTCATAACTTCTTTCTACTCCACTAATACCTTTTAAATCACCCATGCGGTAATATCCGTTTGATTTCTCAATATCTCTATCGGTTACCTCACCGATATAACCCATGATATGTGCCGCGTTGTTGTGTTGGTATTTTCTATCGGTTCTTACTTCCACATAAAAGCCCGGAAAGTCGAAGAGTTTTTCTTGAAAGGCTGCGTAAATAGGAATGGTAAGTTGTTTTTCAAAAACAGCCGGACGATACGGAGCATAACCTACACCACGTTTTATTTTTTCGAAACGGCTTACAAAATCTTCATAGGTGATTCCTAAAACTCGACAAAATTCATTGGTGTCGAGTCCTTTCATTTGTTCTGGAATAACGGTTAAATCGTAAATAGCATCATTGTATACCAACAGCTCTCCGTTGCGGTCATAAACTAAGCCGCGAGCAGGGTATATGGTTTGCTCTTGCAACACATTTTCTTGTGCCGAGCGCAAATAGCTATCATCAAACAATTGCATTAACGCTAACCTGATAACGTAAATGAATGCAACCGAAAAGAAAATAACCAATAAAACCCTTTGTCTGGAGGTACTATTCATGATTTGATTTCGTGTTGTAAAATAACAACTGTCCGATTACAATAAGCAACACAGTTACTAACGTACTGAGTACAACTCTTAACAAAGTGCTTAAAAATTCAGAAAAACCGTAAATCTCTAAAAAGAATAGGAAGGTGTGGTGCACCAAGGTCATGGTGAAACAATAAAATGTAAACCAAACTACCCCTTTTTTACTCATGCTCGGACTAATACGTCCTTCCACATCCTCTTTGGTAGTGGCAAAACGGAGATAGTGCACACGCACATAAGCTAACAACACGCTAGCTGCGATATGCAAACCGGGAGTGCTACTGAACGTATCTACTATAGCTCCACACAAAAATGCGAGTAGCAATAGTTGCCATGGCTTAATGGTAACAGGTAAAAGTAGAATGAAACTGATATAGATATAAGGATTGATATAGCTGCTCAACTCGATGTTATCAACCACGATGATTTGCAGCAAAATGATGCCGATAAATTTGAGGAGATATGTAAAAAAATCGAGTATCACTTTTTATCTGTTGGTAATGTTGCTTCTAAAGTTTGTTGTTCGCCTTTAAATAAGTTCTTAATCACGTATACGGTTGATACCGTACTGAAATCAGTGAACAATTCAACGGTGATGGTGTGGAAATTATCACCCGCTTCTAAACCGTGTTCGTATACTCTTCCAATAGGCAAACCTTCCGGGAAAATAGTAGAGAAGTTACTGGTGATAATTAAATCGTTGTAACGTACCGGAACGTGTTTATTCACATCAAGTAATTTAGCATATTTTGGAGAACCGCCATCCCAAACTAACGATCCAAATGCTCCTGTTTTTTTCAACTTAGCACTAATTTTACAGTTGCTGTTTAGTAATGAAAGCACCGTGCAATAATGCTCACTCACATTCATTACAATACCCACAATACCACTTTCACTAATCACACCCATTTCACGTTCAATGCCATGCGCACGGCCTCTATTTAGCGTAATGAAATTGTTGCGTTTAGTAACGGAATTATTTACAACCTGTGCCGCAATGTATTGATACTGCTGTTTGTATACAGTATCGTTAATGTTGTTGATGCTAATGTTGTTGTTGTAGTAAGATGTAATTTGCAACGAACGCAAACGAGCATTCTCTAATTGCAAACTATCATTTACTCTGCGCAAATTAAAGTACTCTTGGGTATTACTTACACCGTTGTAGAAGTTACTGGCCACACTTGAGGTGTAGTTTAAGAAACTTGCTTTTTGATAATTATTGAAACGGTAAACGATGATAAACGCAATAATTTCCAACAGGAAAAACAGGAAGAATACGTGGTACTTGTATATGAAGAAAATTAAGTTGCGCATTTGCTTAACTAGTTACACAAAAAACGACACAGGGTCGGTTTTCTGTATAGGTTTTCTTAGGTCATTAAGAATTTGAAGTTCTTCAAGTTTTTAAGCGCCATACCTGTTCCGCGCACAACCGCTCTCAACGGGTCTTCAGCAACATGCACAGGTAATTTGGTTTTAGCAGCAATACGTTTGTCTAAGCCTCTAAGCAAAGCACCTCCACCTGTTAAATATAAACCGGTTGAATAAATATCAGCCGATAATTCAGGAGGAGTTAACTCTAATGCACGTAAAACAGCTTCTTCAATTTTTGAAATTGATTTATCTAATGCGGCAGCAATTTCACTGTAGCTTACAGTAATTTGTTTTGGAATACCGGTCATCAAATCGCGACCGTTTACAGCAAAGTCAGGAGGTGCATTTTCTAATTCAGATAAGGCTGCACCAACTTCAATTTTGATACGTTCAGCGGTACGCTCTCCAACTAACAAGTTGTGTTGTCTGCGCATGTAGTCTAAAATATCTTCGGTAAACTCGTCACCTGCCACACGAATAGATTGATCACAAACAATACCGGCTAAGGCAATAACGGCAATTTCCGTTGTTCCTCCTCCAATATCAATAATCATATTACCCATTGGTTCGAATACGTCAATACCGATACCAATTGCAGCAGCCATAGGCTCGTGAATCAAATATACTTCTTTTGCACCTGCACGTTCGGCACTATCGCGTACCGCACGTTTCTCCACTTCGGTAATACCGGAAGGAATACAAATAACCATGCGCTGTTGTGGCTTGATTAATTTGCTGCTTTGCGGAATCATTTGAATCATTCCGCGAATCATATGCTCAGCTGCGTTAAAATCGGCAATTACACCATCTTTTAACGGACGAATAGTTTTGATGTCCTCGTGTGCCTTTCCATGCATTTGTTGTGCTTGGCTACCAACCGCAATTACATTACCTGTTTTGCGGTTAATGGCAATAATCGAAGGTTCATCAACCACTACCTGATCTTTGTGTATAATCAGCGTGTTCGCTGTGCCTAAGTCAATTGCTAAATCTTGAGTTAAGAAGCTGAAAACTCCCATAATATCGTTTACCTCTTTTACTTTGTCCTAATAGCGTGCAATATAAAATATATTCTATAATTCTAGTGCTATGTTATCTACATGTTAAAAACAATATTTTTAGCGCAGTTCCTAGTGTTTGAAATGGCGAATACCACTAAAATACATAGCCATTTGATGCTCATTACAGTAGTTGATACTTAACTCATCTTTAATAGAGCCTCCCGGTTGTATCACCGCATCAATACCTTGGTTTCCGGCTATCTCCACACAATCAGGGAAAGGGAAAAATGCGTCACTAGCCATTACTGCACCATGTAAATCAAATCCGAATTCGGCAGCTTTAGCAATAGCTCCTTTTAAGGCATCAACTCGAGATGTTTGACCGCAACCAATACCCACTAATTGCTTGTTTTTAGCAAGCACAATGGTATTACTTTTCGTATGTTTTACAATGATATCTGCAAATAATATATCGCTGATTTGCTCGGCTGTAGCGGCTTTTTGGGTAACTAACTTTAAGTCGCTTTCTTTCAAAATAACCAAGTCTTTATCTTGTTCTACCACGCCATTTAAAATGCTACGGAATTGTTTACCGGCAGGAATGGTTCCGGTTTGAACCAATAAGATTCTGTTCTTTTTGCTCTTTAAAATTTCTAATGCTTTGCCTTCATAAGCCGGGGCGATAAGCACTTCCATAAACAGTTTATCAATTTCTAAAGCTGTGGCTTCATCAATTGGGCGATTCGCTGCGATAATGCCTCCAAATGCTGAAGTTGGATCGCCTGCCAATGCATCTAAATATGCCTGAGAAATGCTGTCGCGAGAAGCTACACCGCATGGGTTATTATGTTTGATAATGGCTACTGTTGGCGCACTAAAATCGTTGATTAAACTTAGCGCAGCATCCACATCTAACAAATTGTTGTATGATAATTCTTTACCGTGAACTTGATTAAACAATGCATCTAAATTGCCGTAGTAAATCCCTTTTTGATGCGGGTTTTCGCCATAGCGAAGTGTTTTAGCCGGTGCTACACTCGATTTGAATGCAGTTGGGTTAGCCGCATCAAAGTATTGGAAAATCAGGCCATCGTAGTGTGATGTAGTATGAAATGCTTTAGTTGCAAATGTTCTACGTTGTGCTATACTTGTTTCACCTTGTTGTGCAGTTAGCATGGTTGAAACTTCAGCAAAATCGGCTTTGTCGCAAACAATTAAGGTATCATTGAAATTTTTTGCAGCTGCACGAATCAATGAAACCCCACCAATATCTATTTTCTCAATAATTTTACTTTCGTCAGAAGTACTTTTTACCGTTTCTTCAAACGGATACAAATCAACCACTACAATATCAAAAAAGGGAATTTCAAATTCACCTACTTCTTTCTGATCTTGCTCATTACTTCTGCGAGCCAAAATTCCGCCAAATACCTTTGGATGCAAGGTTTTAACACGTCCGCCTAAAATGCTCGGATACCCGGTTAAGTCTTCTACGCGATTTACTTTGATACCTAAATTTTCGATAAATTCTTGTGTACCTCCGGTTGAATAAATGGCAACTCCAAGATTGTTTAAGGTTTTAGCTAATACGTCTAAACCGTCTTTGTAAAATACTGAAATTAAGGCGTTGGTAATTTTGCGCGACTCTTGCATAATAGTAAGTGGATTTGATTTTTGGAGCCGCGAAAGTAAGATAAGATTTTCGGAAATGGAGAATGCGTGAGTTTGTTTTTTATCAGGCTTAGTGTGTAGGCACGAAAAAACGCGCTTGAATCCTCAAGCGCGTTTCGGTATTAGGTTAGCTAATTAACGTCTGTTTTTCTCAATCAACTTGTAAAGTTCATCTAACTTCGGAGAGAGAATAATCTCTGTTCTTCTGTTTTTAGCTCTACCTTCAGGGGTATCGTTGCTGGCTTTCGGGTAAAACTCACCGCGACCTGCTGCTTCCAGGCGTTTAGGGTTTACTCCATGGGTTACACTTAATAAACGTACAATGCTTAATGCACGGTCAGCACTCAATGCCCAGTTGTCTTCGTATTTAGCCGTTTTAATTGGAATATTATCGGTATGACCTTCAATTAACACGTCAATATCCGCATTTTTCAATAATACTTCGGCTAAGGTTCTAATCGCGTCTAAACCTTTTTCTTCAATAGCTGCGCTACCTGATTTGAATAACAATTTATCACTTAATGAAACATATACTTTACCGTTTTTCATTTCCACACTAATGTCTTCTGAGTTGAAGGCCAAAAGCGCACGTTTTACGGTGTTGTTCAACGCATTTAGTAACGAATCTTGTTTGTTAATAATGCCTTGTAATTCAGCTAAACGTCTCTCGCGAGCTTCTAATTCTTCCGCTTTCATTTTTAATGCCGCGTTGAATTTTTCTGCATCACTCAAACTTTTTTTCATCAAATCGTTGTACTTCGCATTAAGCTCAGCATACTGTGCTTTTAAGGCATTGTTACGCTCTGTACAATCGTTGTATTTAGCCGTTAATGCTTTGTACAACGAGTCTAAGTAACGGTATTCAATGCCGCGTTGTGTAGTGTCTTTATTGAATGCAACTACTAAACCGTTTAACGAATCGCGTTGATTCAACGCTTTTTTCAAGCGTTTTGATAAGAAAAAGTTGTACGACTTTTCGTTAAACTTCTTCGGGTCGTCATACACTGATTTCGGATCATCAAACTGACCGAATGCTGTTTTAGCTGTTAGCAGCGATAAAACGGCTGCTGCTGCAATGATTATTTTTTTCATGCCCACCTTATTTCTGTAAGCAAAGGTGAGTATTTTATTTGCCTTGAAAGGGTATAGTTATTCCCAACTCACATGAAGTGTATGGCATAGTGAACAAAAAA
>JACCDH010780549.1_pt1 | contig 21203 bp, 19 predicted proteins | sample 7442481 | NCBI WGS metagenome assembly JACCDH01 (sample SAMN15323433, study PRJNA562643) | freshwater metagenome | isolation source: river surface water | place: USA:Blue River Watershed | collected 2017-08-15
TAAACTTTGTTTAAAAAATGTAAAATGTTTTCCATTTTGAAGAACTTTAAATAATTTATATCAATTGTTCATAAAAATAACTTATAATATTACATATAAAACATATATTACACATATTACATATATATACTAAAAAAATTACAATATTTTCAATTTTTTATTTTTATGATTTTTTACTCAATATAAACCATTTTTGTCAATTGGATATATTGGACCGGCACTTCCAACAACATTTTCAAATTTTTATGTATATGGATTTTCTCTATATGCGTTTAATAATTCTGGGTCATTAAATCTATTTAAATTTTCTTTTTCAGAATATGTTTATGCACCTTTTGTAAATTTTCTATCATATTGTGGTTATTAATAAGTATTTTAAATATTATTTAAAGTTCTATATGATACACCATCTAATTAACGACCCATATCAAAGTTATAATTATCTTTTCCAGAAGCATGTTTATAACCTTCTTATATTACATCCGGTCTTGGAGCTTTTAATGTTTATCTAAATGAAGTTGGTTCAAATTTCGTATCTAATTTTGTATTTGCATATGTTCCCATTGTATCACCAGCAATACCAGTATATGCATCGTGTCTTCCAACTTTTCCTTTAATTGCTTCCCCCCCATAACGATTACTTTATTATTCAGCAACAGTTGGTGGTTTATTAAAGAAACTTGATGTTAGATAACCTTCTTCTCCTGCTGGACCATTTGATTTAAGACCACTAAAATATTCTTTATGTTATGCTACACGACCTTTAACATCCTGTGGTTCAGTTTAATGACCACCCTTTATAATCTAACTATGTCCAACAATTCCATCATATGTATTAAATTATGAACCTTATCTCATTGTTGGTTTTGCTTAAAATTCATCGGGATTATAAACCATTTAACCTTATTTAACTGGAAGTTCTTTGCGGAAACCCATTTTAGATTAGTTTTCTACTGATTTTTCTCCTTAAAATCCTTCAACATATTGTAATTATCTTCTATCACAATTTTCAATAGTTGGTTTTTCTTCAGTTTCCATACCTCTAAAATTTTATTACATTTAATAATAATTTTATGTAGTATCTTTAACAGTTGGTTAAAATTACGAAGTATGTTATATTACACCTTTTACATTTCCTCCCATCATACCATACATTCTTCCATTTGTAGTTGTAAATTCCTTTTTATTTGGTTTTTAATAATCATTATATCCTGTGTTTGTTTCTGGAACAGGTGCCCTTACATTCATTATATTCATACCACCATTAAATACCGCATCTGTAACCATATTTGATTATTCTGCCATAAATTCTTCTTGTTATTAATGCATTTATTGAGAACCACTGTTTCTTAATAGTTATTTAGATACATCTGTTGATAATAAATTTTTAAAATCACTTTTTCCAAATCCAGGTGCCATACTTCTTTCATTTGGTTTGATATTAATATTTCTAACATTGTAATCTTCATCTTGTTTTTAAATATCAAATGTTTTTGGATTAAGAGGTTAAAATGTATTTAGTTATTGGTTTGTACTTTACATATTCGCAATAGTTTATTATTGTTTTTACATTTGAGTGGGATTACTTACACCATTATTTGCCCCCATTCCCCTATCTGTTGGTTTTTCAATAATAGTTGGGTCAATTTTTCTAATTTATGCTTATGCAGGAGCACCACTGCCAAAATATTATTATCCTTCGGCTTTTCTTATTGTTGTTGTAAATTTACCAATATCGCCTGTTCTTTTTCCTACTTATTCGGTAGGTGGTGCTAATGGCCTACCCTCAAATATCTTTTTTGGATTATTTGTAGTTCTTAAATCATCAACATTTTTCATAGTTTTTAATAGATAATCTTATGTTGAATTTTATTAAAAACCACCACTTGGTTGTGTTGTGTATCCTTAATTTAATCCTGGTCCAACATATTCTTTTTCAAATGGTTGTATATTATTTGCGATTCTAATAGTTCCAGGATTAATTTAGTCTTCACGATATTGACTACCAATTTATGATTAAGTACCATATACATTTCCTAAATTAGTTTATGGTTAAAAGAATTCTTTTTTTTCTACTTCTTGCTTACCATACGCATATTATTCTCCACCGGAATGTAAATCCAAAATCCTATTATTTTAACTATAATCTAACATAGGTTAATTAATACCTTGACGACTACTATAAAATGGAACCATATTATTGTGTGTAAAATTTTCTTTTGATATTTATTATCCACTCAAATTACTATATACAACTTCCTTTGTATCAGGATGAACAACCCCTTTTGAATATTTACTTTACACATGTTCATTTGCCCGTTATTGTGTCGCTTCTTTAACATCAAAAAATCTATTACTTTAATGAATGTTTTTTTATCCATTTACTGGAACATCTTTATATTAATAAAAGTTTTGTGAATATTATTTATTTGGTTCTTCTTTAATAACTTTTTCCATATTATTGTTATTTTGATTTTTTAAATTAACAAGGTATCCAAGACCACCAAGTATAGCGAGACTATATAATTCAATCATATTTTTTTATATTTATTTGTATAATACAATTTTATTTTAAGAAATATAATAAAATTATATAATATAAAATATTTAAAAAAAATACTAAATAATGAACAACATTTACAGAGTTGATAACAATCCCTGTCCAAATGATTCTCCTGATTTTACATAAATGTTATTAAAATTAAAATTATTAGACAATAGTTCAGTTTAAAACAATAAACCACTGCCAATTTAAAGAAAAAGACTTTATTATATGGTATGTATTTGGGTTAGACTTTGTATTTATTTAACTATTTTAGCTTTACACAAAAACCCATATATGTAAATTCTTTTATTTATTGGAACAAGTTTTACAATTTATAAAATGATATTAGATATTCATTATAAAAAATCATAAAGATAATGGTGGTCAAAAAAATAAAATCTAATTATATCTTCATTAATATTATTAATATTAATATTTTTTAGAAAAAAATCTATATTGATTCCAATATTATTATTATTATCTCTTATTATTGGTATTGTTCGTTCATTCTTTATTGAATTTTGTTGAATAATAAAAAAACTCAATCATGGACATTGTATGTATAACTATAATTTTTACCATTTGCTTACCATGTATATTGTTCATTTACTAATGGTTCAGAATATTGTTATTTATTCCAAATAGGGTTTTCAAGTGAAGGATGCTGTTATTATAATTTTTATTAAAATTTATTTTGATATTTATCTTTGAATGATAATACACTATTTGTTTAATAATGATTTGGATTAAGTTTATTGTTGTATTTTAATACAGCATAATCTTATCTGGGATTTACTGGTCCTTTTAGTCGCTTATTATCGTCTGTCAATAATGTATGGTCTTGACCACTATAATAAGGTTATACATGATAATATGGTGTATTTGTACTCATATCAACTTTTTATAAACATTTATTATATTCTGATAAATATGTATCTGGACAATGTAAGTTTTTCAAATCTGTTTCCGTTCCAACCCAATTTTTTTTGAAATCTGACATTGGAAATTCATTAAAAAGTTAATATTTTCCGGGTCCCATGCTTTTATGTAAATCTTCATATTTACTATCTTCAATATTTCTCGTTTATTTATTAATTTTTTCTTATTTTTTAATACTTTCTAAATTTTATCCTTTTAGACTCATTTCAATTATATTAATTTAAATTTATAATTCAATAATTATTTTAATTATATAAATATAAAAAAATCAATATTTTTCATAAAACTTTTTATTTTAGAAAAATGGACAATCTGGTATAGTTTAATAAAGTGTTGGTTTTGTAAAAACAACAGGCATATTTTAATGTTGTTCTTTAAATGGTCTAATACTTTTTGATATATATGCTGATTATTGTGGTTTATAATATACTTATGTATCATTTCCTCTAATTTCATGATGACGATTTGTCAAAAAACTACTAATATCAATAATATTATTTTATTATTAATAGTTTCCTAATACTGAACCACCATTTTTCATCACATTAAATTAAGGAAAACATTCTTATGGATGTTCAAATCTGGGTAAAAACATATGATGTTGTTATTGAAAATAATTTTATCTCATTTCTTTGGCATATTCACTTGGATCATACATTAATGAACTAAATTGCATAACCATTTTGATATAATATATAATTTTATTTAATTAATTTTATATTATAATAATATAATAATATTTTTAAAAAATTTTAAAATATATTGAATATATTATTCAATATAATTTTACATTTAAATTATATTTGTCTAATATAATAACTGGAATAATTATTTTTTTTACAAGTTTTAATATTTTTTTATTTTACCAATATTTTTTTATTTTATTAGCACATTAATATTTATTTCTACTATTTACAAGATTTTAAAATGTATAATTGTCATTTAAATGTTTTTTGACATATAATAACTATTTTAGTTATGGAAAACAACCTTGTTAAACATATAAATTAATAAGATATTTTTACCCATGTAAAATAGCTATATCTAAACTATTTTAGTCTAAAATGTTTTTTATTTTAATATTAGCACCATATTCAATAAGAAGTTTTGATAATTATTAATATTTTTATTTTGTTGAATGTATTAATAATGTATCCCCACAACTATCTTATTTATTGATATTTTATACTAATTATTATTTATTACGACGATACAATAAAGTTAAAATTTTAATCAAGTATTATTGTGGTAAGCAATTTTATACATTAAATAAAATATGTAAAAATGTTTATTTTTATTAATTTTATATATCAATATCAATGTTATAATTTTAAATTATATATTCAAGTGCCCATGAGTGATTTAGATTTTATATACATGACTAATCTTATAATACTATCATATGTATTAATGTATTATCCATATGGTAACCAACAATTTCTTTATATAAAGTATCTTAATCTGAATTATATTTATTATTTAAAAAATCTTGTATTTCATAATTTTAAAAATAATTAAGTAATGTAGATGGAAAAAATTTACAATATTAAAAAATTTCTCCAAAAATATAATATGCGAAATACTTTTTAATATTGTTCTCATAATTTTCAAAAAATGAGAGTTAATCTTAAACATAATTAGTTAAACACCAATAATCCAATATTAAAATATTTATATGAATTTAATATTTACATTTTTTTATCTCGATACTCGACATTGTTTTGGAATTTGACATTGGTATATAATGAAATATTTTTTATTTTTTATTTAATAAACTATATTCGCTCATTGTAATATTAACTTATTTAAAATTTACTAATTTATTTGCAATATTAATCCTTTATTTATAACTAAAAAATTCAATTATAAATAATAATTAATTATATTTTTTTTATATTATTTACTATAATTTTTATAACATTAAGGAAAAATTGTATATTGTAATTTTTAAAAATCTTTTATATCTAAAAATATAAAAATGTAATTTGAAATAAGTTAAGATTTATTAAATAAACGTTTATAAACATTTTCATTATTATAATGTGGAATACAACACAGAATATAAATAATGACCATGATTATGGATTAATAAAATACATAAGATGAAAACTCAAATCAAAATTATTAATAATAATATGATCAATATTAATATAATATTATATTACCATAAATAATACAATAACTTAAAAATAATTATATCATTAAAGACAAAGAATTGGATATTTTAAGAGAAAAATTAGACATTTTAATTGATAAATAATTGTAAAATTCAAATCAATAAATATAAAATAAAATAATGCTATATTAATTAATAATACAGCGTAAAGAAAAAATAATTGACGATTTGGAAGAAGACATAGACAATAAAGAAGACATATGTGAAGAATTTAATAATTTATTACATGAATTATTAAACAATAATATTTTAAAAATATAATAAAATAATAACATTTATTTTGACTAAGAAGCGTATTATACTTATATGGATTAAAAAAATTAGTTTTTTTGAATTAATTAACGCAAAAAAATTTTAAATCCAGTATATATAATCATGAACTCCTGTGCATCATTCTTGTATCAAGATAAGTTGTACTTCTAATTTATAGTCTGGGGTGAGTTTATACTGCTTCGTGTGGTTGAATTTTTTTAATACAAGGAATTTGTGGAGTTAATACATTATCCAAAGTACTTACACCAACAAGACCGTGTGTTTATTTACGGGCAACAGTTTATTCTGATTGTAAAAGTTTAGATGCTGCTTCTGTACCTTGTTATACACGATAAATAAAAGCAGGACCGGAAATTTTAGAAGCCAATTATTATGGTTCTCCAAAATTAGTAAGAATAACACCATTTCTTAAAGAACTGAAATTTCCTACCCTAAGTCCATCAGTTTATCCGTAACCATATTTGGGACGAAGATTTTTTGTTTATTCAGCAATACTTTCGATTTATTGTTATTAATCTCTTGATTCAGCATATCCATAATAAGTATTATATTTGGTTATTCCATAATTTTGTTCTTCTTCTGAAAGTTGATATTCTTAATCAGCATTCACTCTGTTAAATGTATCAAATAATTAAGACATATTAAATATTTTTTTAGTAATTTTATTATTAAAAATATTTTTTATTTAAAATATTAAAATAAATTAATCATTATTATTTACAATTATATAAATATTTTTATGGATAAAAACTAACAAAGTCTAAACCTAATTATTCTAAATTATATTTATTTCCAAGAATAGGTTATTCTTGTGATTTAACTTTATAGCAATTTCTAAATTTTTTAAAAGCATTATATACTTCTTATACATGGTCATAATTAACGGGACCATTATCACTGCTTTTTTCAATATAATTATCAATATTTAGTATTACATATAATAAATTTTTCAAATTTTCTACACGAGACCCGTCGCAAACCAAATTTTAAATATTTAATTAATCTACATCGGAGTTCATAATACTTCTCCTCATAAGAACAGACCGTTCTTAAAATGATTTTTGTAGTGGAACACTTAATATTGGTCTGATAGTATTTGTTAAATGTGTATTTTATGATAATTTTCCGTCAGAAGAATATTATTATATTTTTTCAGCAACATATTTTATTTATCCTTATGGTGTAGTTTATTTTTATTATATAGAATATGTTGAATATTTACCATCTTTTGAAGTGCCATGGATAACAAATGTTCCATTATATTATTGTATTTCACCTTGAACTTAAATATCTTTATTTAATGTACTGTCATGAACAACAAATGTTCCGGCATAATTTCCAGAATTAGTTTTAATTTATTGTTTAATATTTTATACTGGTTTTTTTACAACAATATCTTATTACAACTTATCTGGAATTAAATAATATGGTTTTTTACCCATTAAATCACTTAATATTTCCAATACTGTAATAATTTTCATTATACAATCAACAATACTAAAACCAATTTAAGATAAATCTGAAAATGGTATAAATCTTTTATAAATTTCCTTTAAATCACCATTTTCAAGTCCTGATACCAATCCATCAAGTTCCCAAATTTTAGTTCTGTCATTATTTTTTTAGTAATTTTATGAACTAAAAAAAGTTTTTACATATTTCATACATGGTCCAGCATTTTAATCAAAAATTCCAGGATACATAGATGTAGTTTTTCCAATAATTGTCATAACTGGAATTGATGCATACATTGGAGTTGTTGCAATTCCTTCAACACCAATATCTGAAACAGATGTAACTGAACCCAAATCAATAAATTTAACTTTATCATCATATACACTATAAATCATATTGTCTGGTTTAATATCATTATGTGTTCTACTGTTTTTTACTAAAAACTTAATACTTTTAAATATATTATCCAAATTAAATATTAAATTTTCACATAGATTAGTAAATTATTCTTTTTATACATGCATTTCATCAATACCGACCTGACCTTCAAATACTCCAACCATACTATTAAAAAATTATGTATGAACATTTAACAATGACAATGGTTCTCCTTTTTCAAAAACATATCCCACATATTTTTCACCATCATTATTTATAAATTATAATGCCAAGTATAATTTCACAAATAATCCACTTGCTCTTTCCAATGAACTAAATGTATGATTAAAAACATACTCTGTGTTTGCTCCACTTTCATCCTTTTAAATTTTAATAATACTATTTTAAAAATATTTTTAATATTTTTCCTCACATAATTATTCTTTTGTTAAAAATTCTTTTGTCGATATTTCAAATACTTTTTATAATTATAAACCATTATACCATGTATCGTTAAAACATTTATTAAATTTATACACTACACCAAACGAACCCTGGCCTATAATTTCTGAATTAACTGTGTTCATTCTTATTTTATAATTTATTTTATAATTTATTTTATAATTTATAATTTATTTTATAAAATCAAAAAAAAATATTTTAAATCAATAAGTAAAATAATATTCCAATTATTACTATTTTTGTGTCTCTAATTATATGTTGTTGTCAATTTGGTAAATTTTAAAATTATTTTTTTGCATTATATATTTTTTAATTTTTAATCATTTAATATAAGTCTTTGTCGTCTTAATCAAAATATTTTTAAGTTGTTTAATATGAAACTCTTGATGAAGAAAGTTTATTTTTTTAAATAAATTATTATAAATTTAATTCAAAATCTTCATCATTTATGTCTTATTATTCTTCTTAATCCCATTCATTTTCTTCATCAAGTATGTCTTATTATTATTACATTTTTTCCAATGTTTAATATCTTTCAATTGCTATTTGTTTATTAGTTGCTGTTAAATCCAAAATACTATTTAATTTCATTACAATAAATTTATACCTGAAAGTGTCATTCTAAAATTCTCGACTTTAAATAATATTTTATAATTCGGTCAAATAAATTTTATATTATTCCAACATAGTCTCATTAATACCAATATTAATATTTTAAGTCATATAATTGTCATTTACATATTAATAATATGGTTATGTTGTATGTAAAACATTTTAAATACAATTCCGTTTTAAATATGATTTTTTAAGTATATTTGAATTGTATTTTTAATACGAAAATTTTAACATCTTTTTTATATTACTAATATTAAAAATTCATAAATTTGGAGTAATCATAAATAATTTCTCATTTTAATTTTTTTATTATTAATATTTTTCTATAATTATTATTAATAGTTTTTTATATTTATATTTTTAAATATTTAAATCATTATATTAGATCATTATATTAAATTAATATTTTATTTTTTTGGACAACAATGAATAAAACATAATGCATTATTCTAAAATTTCTTTAATTAATATGTCATATGTTTCAATACTTTAATCTAAATAATTATTCATTTTCAATAAATTATATATATTTATTGTTTAAATATCTTTACAATTTAACTTATTATTTTCACAATTAATATTTTGTTTTTCAAAAAAATTTAATTTTTTTATAATACACAATACATTTTTCTTATATATTGTGTATCCCAATATATTGTAAATATCAATAAAATATTAATCATTTTCAATAAAATTACAATCCAATGAGTTATTATACTCATCCAAATCATTAAATTTATAATTAATAAAATTTTTATTTAAAACTTATGAATATTTTTTATTAATTTTGTTATTATTTTATTAAATCAGATTAAAATGTTCAACAAATGATTTATATGATTTAAATTTAAGTTTAAATAAATATTAATATTTTAATATTTATAAAATAATTTTATCTTCTTTTTATTTACATTTAAACATTTGATTTGATTCTTCTTCTATAATGTCATATATTGGTTTATATGAACATAGTTCCGCTTCTACTATATCTCCAAATAAATCAAGATCGTTAATATAATTATAATATATATTATTGTATTAATAATAATACAATTTTACATCATTTTGTTTATAATGCCAATTAATCATTTAAATACAGTATCTATAATTTATATCTGCTTAATTTTCTTTTTCTAAAATATCCATTTTTTAGAAATTATTTAAAATAATGTGAAAAATAAATTTTATATTAATATTACTATAATAATTCAATTTTTATAATAATTCAATTTTTATAATTTAAAATCATTATGGTGGAATAAATTTATATGTTTATTTATAACATTGTGCTCCCGCAATAAGTTATGAACGATTATTATTAACCATACTCATTTCTTTACATCTTGGAGTTTTTAAATCTCCATATAAATAATCAATATAATCTCCCATATCATTTGGTACTTTACCATTATTAGGCATTGTGTACCAACGATCAATTGGATTACGACCCCATATATCACCCGTTGTTCTATAAACCTATTAATCCATAATTTATCTTGCTTTTTCTTTTACCATTACATTATCAAGAGAACATGCTTCTTTTTTATCCATATCATCACCATTCAACCAATTCATATAAGGATTATCTTGTGTTGGTTATGTACATACTTTACCTTTAACAACATCAATAATTTCATCTTTATTTTCATTTGGAATTTCATCAATTTAATTTTCTTATAACATTTTTTAATATTTTACCAATCGTTCAGTTCCAATTCCTCCTCCACCAACATAAGATACACTAATAATTATACCTACTAATAATATAAACATATATCTAAAATTTTATTTTAATACACTTAAAACAATTGAAAGATATAAACTAAACATATATATAGCGTTTGCTCTTTCTTCAATTGTTTATCCTTTTAATGGGAAAAAATTATAATAATTTTATATATCAAACCAAAATTCTTTGTTATACCACATATTTTAAATATTTTAAATATATTTTTATTATATATAATTTATTATTTTTAATAATAAAGAAAAAATTATTTAATTAATCATTTTTTAGGTTCTCCAATCATTTTGTCAATTTATCCAATAATGTCATTCTAATTGTCCATACCCGAACTATTACCACCATTTTCTAAACTCATCATACCAGAAAACATATTCATCATTTAACTAATATTTGCCCCACTTGTACCACCTTAACCACCCATTGCTTATTACATTACTCCTCCTAATATATCTTACATTTAATTTGCACTTCCAGATGAAGTTAAAAATCCCATTAAAGATTATGCTTCATTCATAATATCATCATTATTTAATTCACCTTAATCCAATTTAGATTAAATTGTTCCTGATATTTCTTATACAAGACCCATTACATGTGGGTTACCTAATAATTCCATAAAATTTAAACCTTCCATGCTACCACCTTTTTTAGATGCCCCTGTTTATACAAGGGGTTCTATTACTGATTTAAATTTTTCCATATCCATTTTTTACGCAACTTCATTTGCAATATTTTTTAATTTACTATTTCCCATTTATGACATAAATTTTTCAGCATCATCTTTAAAATCATTTAATACTTATCCTTAAATTATATCAGCATTGTTTTTATAATCCTTATCCATAGTAATCAAAACATATTTAACACCAATTCTTGTTAATGTTTCACCACATTAATTAAAATCTATATCTTGAAATTATTTGACACTTTAATGATAACGCATTACTTCAATCATACAACTTTTTATTTTTTCATCATCATCCAACATCCCCCATATCAAACAAAAACACCAAAGTAAATACATGTAATTTTTAAGTATAACTTTATCTGCTTCTACATCAAGTGTATCTAAAATTTCATTTAATGATATGTTTTTTAAAAATTCCATTTCACCAAATACTTTACATAAATTTATTATGCCAGTATCCAATAATGTTGTATCTTATTTTTTACATGTATTGTAAAAAAGTTCTACTATGTCTGATCTCATTTTATCAAATTGTCCATAATGTCTTTTGATATTTCGTTTTAAAACATCATTTTATGATTTTAATTCTAAAAGCATATCATAAAAATATTTATTAAACATATATGCCGCTTTATCTTTTTAATTTACATTTGCCATTTTGTTATATAATTTATGAAATAATATATATATAAATTTATATATTTTATAATAGTATTTATAATCTTTTATAATTAATTTAAACGCATTAAAATAAAAAAATAAAATTTCATTCATTAATTTTATTATAATATAATAATTATATTATATAAGTATATTCCAAGTAATCCCATTAAATCAACTACCAAGAATGCACACATCATTCTAAATAAATGACCACCCTTACCAAAACCTTTTTCTAATTAATTTTAAGTTTTTGTCAAACCCAAAAAACCTTAAATACCACCAACGTCCCCATATCTTGCGTCTTTTTCTTCAATTGTTTTTAAATATTCGTGACATTTATTTAAACCGCCATTTAATATCGCAACATTTTTAAATCCTTCAATATATAATTAATCCGCTGCTGCCAAAGAACGAAGACCCTATTGGCATACAACAAGTATTTTATCGTTTCTGTTAAACATATGATGAATATAGTACATAAAATTGGTATTTAGTTCTGTATGCATATATCCTTACCATAATCCACCAACGCCTAAACAAATTAGTTATTTAAAAAATATCCCAGGATTTTAGATATAATTATGTTCGCTACTAAAAAGTGGAATATGAATTGCATCAGATAAACGAACACGCATATATTCAAATTCGGGTCTAACATCTAAAATTTTCCATTCACCTTATTCTAATTCTTTTTAAAGTTATTCATTTGGATAAAATTATTTAATGGTTCCCCTGCTCAAATTAAAATCCCATCTTTTTATTAATCTCTATTCATTTGTATCAATGTCTTGTTTTTTGCAAAAAGTTTTTAAATTTCTTTTTACTTTTTATATTTTTTAAATTAATACAATATTGTTATTATTTTTAACTAATGAATTATACATTATTGATAATATTTATAATATTGATATTTTGGTATTTTTTTATTTAATACAAACTATAAAAAATCTTTTATATACTTATTATTCAAAAATCACTTTATAAACAAATATCCATCATAATATAATTTCATAATCAATGTAACTATATTTAATATTATTGACAACACCATTGTCCATACTAAAAACATTGCTTAAATATATATTACATGATATAAAACCAATATTAATCCAACTAATTACAATAAAAACATAACATATGATACATCATTTGATTTATGTGTTTTAACCATTTTAATAATTTAAGGAAGTGTCATTATAGAAAGCATAATACCCCCTACAATAGCACATACATTACTTAAATTATTATAATTGATCATTTTATTATACAAATAATTAAAAATAATTATTATCTATACTTTTATTTATTTTTATTTATTATCTATTAAAAAGTTTATTTTATATATTAATATTATATATTGCTTAAAATTTTATTTTTTCATTTGCGTTCAAGATTTTTAAGCCATTACACTGCTTTTAAACGCTATTCTTTATAATTTGTCATTGGTTCAATATAATCTTTAATAGGTGGTTCTTATTATAATTCTTTACCACTGTGATTGTTTAATTCTGGAATCCATTTTTTAATAAATATTCCTTACGGGTCAAATCTAATGATTTATTATTATGGTGAAAATATTCTAATCATTCCCTAATAATCTGTTCCACCTATTGAATTCCATTACCATCCTAAACAATTTTAAATACAATCATAATCAATTAAATTTTAAGCGAAAAATACTTCCATATCTGCCCAATTAATCATTAATAGTTTAGAACAGAAATTAGCAAACAACATTCTTAAACGGTTGTGCATATATCCCGTTGTAATTAATTATTTAACAGAAGAATCAATTAATGGAAATCCAGTTTAAGCATTTATTATTTTTTAATAATCATTTTTATCAGTATTCCATTTGACATTTTTATATTCTATAAACATTTAATTTTATTTGTTTGATATCTACCCTTATAAAATTTCTGGTTTATAATGGCATAATTCTTAATTAAATTAATTCCATACTAATTCCATTTATAAATCAGGGACATTTATCGCTGCATAATATGTTTCACGCATTGATACTAATCCAAATTTGTGATATACTGATAATCTTGTTGTTCCTTCATCATTTTAATAACAGTCTCGTGTTTTTTTATAATCATTGAAATCACCTTTTTTAATGTTTTTTATAATATTCAAACCTCTTTTACGATTTGCTATTTTTGAATTATCATATTGTTTATCAATAATCATATCTAATGGATTAATTATTTTAAAATCTTTATCTAAATTATTTTTAGATTCATTTTAAGATTGATTTAAATATTTTTTTAATTTACTATTTAATTTCTAAGGTTTTGGAATATCAGTATTAATAATTCTTTTATTATATGGTGCAAATATAGTATAGGGGCGATTTTCTTTTTCATCCACTACTATTTTTCCTAAATCATATAATTAATTTCCACCCTTATTCAAAACATTATATTCTATGTTTTGTTATTGACAAAATTTTAATATTATATCTGATCTTTTTTTAGCATATGGTGTTGGATCATAGTTTTCGAAAATTGCTCTAATATTTTTTATTTTTTACAATACTTCTGTATCATTTGATGTTTGATATGAACATATTAATTATTTTAAATATGTTTTTTATAAATCATTTAGTGAATAACATAAAAAATTAAAACATCTATGAGAAAAATACTTATTTATTTTTGGATCACTTTATTCTTTACTAAATATAAATAATGGTAAGAATTTTGTTTTATTATCAATAGCATATTATAGTGCCATTGTTAGACCAGGATTGTCATCAATCCTATAATCGCGGCGAAATATAAATATTGTAGTCATAATAATAAATATATATAAATATTTTATCTAAATATTTTATATATAATTTTTTTAATTTTTTTATCAAATTTTGATTTTTATATACTTTTATATATATATAACAACATATACGATATTATATCATATACATTATTGACATATATAAATTTCATAATAAATGAATTTATATTAAAAAATGAATATCAAAATGTCTTTTTTATATTCTCACATTGGTTCATATGATGATTAAGAACTATTGAACAAAATATAAGATTATAATAAGGCATACTGTAATACAATAAATTGGACACAAAAAATAGTGTAAAACAACCCAGAAAACATAAAAAATGAACCTTTTTGTATCAAATTAAACGAATAAAGTATAATAACGCGTATGGTTTAATTTAAGTATAATACTTACACATTTTAATAATTAGTATAAATAATAAATAAAGATTAATTATATAATTTGGATATTATTAAAGATCAATTTTATAATTATGAAAATAATTTAGAAATTTTGAAAGGTTGTTGTTAAATTAATATAATTGGAATACTAATAATATTATTAATTAATAATATTTATAATTCAAATATTAAAGAAATGAAAGAATATTACGAATATTATTCATCATTATTGAAATTATTTATTGATTATGGATATAATTATTAATGTGTCAGTGTCAATATATAAGATAATAAAATAGTTTTTTAAAATAATTATAAAGAATTAATAAAAAATAATTGTGAAAATATATATTATTAAAAACTTTTTATAAATTTAGTAAAATCATTTATAAAATAATCAGCATATTCAAATTATAATTATTATGATTTTTTAAATTCAAGTTAATTAAAAGATTATTAATCATATGTATAAATAAAAAAAGGTTTTGCAAAAATTACTTAATTTATGTAAAATATTAAATAAATATTTTTTTATAATTAAAGTAAAAAAATATCAAAAAATCCAAGTTAATAAAATATATTAGAAGAATTTGATTAAAGATTAAGTCATAAATAATCATTAAGATTGAAAGATTTCTTTTGAATAGTTTGTGTCATAATATTTAAAAATTTTCTTCATTTTAAGTATGTTTTTATTCAAATTATTTTAAATCAGACCAACTTGAATTTATACTACTACTCAAACTATTATTTATGTAAATAAATATAAGTTTCACTATATTTGTTTCTTCTTTTTTTACTTTAAGAATATTTTAAATAAAATATTCTGAGGATTAACGTCTATATTCTAAATATTCTAAATAATTCATTTTAATATATATAAAATAATTTTTTTTTAATTTAATCAAAAAGGAGCATAAGATTGGTCTTGTTCAAATGGTTCTTCAACTTCTTCTACTTCATCGGCAACAACTTCTTCTTCAACTGGTTCTTCTTCATTTTCTTCGTGTTTAACTTCACCTTCCATACCTTCCGATACAACAACTTCTGCTTTAGCTTTTTTTACTTCTTCTACCATAGCATTTTCATCTTCATCCAAACCAAGTTCAGCGGTCATATCTTCTGAAAGAGCAAGACCTTGTTTACGGGCAACAAGAAGCCATTTTTTCATTTTACGAATAACTTGGTCACGTTTCCAAACACCAACAAATACAAGAGCATTGCTGACAAGAAGAGCAACCAAAAGAACAAACGCGACACTGAGGAGCCACATTGGTTGCTTTTTGGTGAAAGCATTAAGTTTTTTAAGTCCCAAAACTTGCATTGTTAAACGAATAAACTTTTATTTTTTTTTATTTATATAATAAAATATTTTTTTTGTAAAATATATCACATAATATAAAATAAATAAAAAAGAAATTTTACGAATATGGATTATAGTTCATTTTAAACCGTAGATTTTAACAATGGTCTTTCAAACCAAAATACTCTTTCTGATTATCATAAAGAATAAAATTCTTTTAAAGCATAATAATCAGTTTATCAAAATAATCCAACCGAATAATAAAAAAATAACACTGAAATCGTTAATGAAATGTATAAAAACGAAGGTGAAAAGGAAGAATTGAAAAAGAAACTACAAGCTTATAAAGAAGCATTTACAATGTTAAAAGAATAAAAACAATAATAATAATCGGATAAAGATTAAAAGGTTTCAAAAAGTGATATGTATAAATCTTTATTATATGGAACATATATTGCTGTTGGTCTTTTAATCGCAAGTGTTATTAACTGTTTTTGGTCAGAATATTCTGTAAATCTTACTCGCCAAAATCAATATTTACTTAAATTAGTAACTATTATTGCTTTAATCTTTATTTCTTCTGTTATTAAAAATATGATTTGAAAATATGAGTTCTCCATCCGATAAAACAAAAATATTAATTAAATATTTAAATAAATTTGATTTTAATTTAAATCAAAAAATATAATTATACAATTTAAATACAGAAGATATAAATAAAAACTTGGATTTAAAATTAACAGATAATTTTTATAAAATTATACCATAAATATAATAAGATTCTTAATAAAATATAATAATAACAAGTGTAAATATTAAATAAGAAATAAATTTAGAATAAAATTAGTTATTGTTATAATTATTATAAAATAATAAAAATTTATCTTAAATTACATAAATTCATGTATCTCATGACATTTTAATTGATAATTTTGTAATGAAAAAATTACAAAATTCTGATTTAAAAATATTAATTTTACCAAAAAATAATATGATTACATATATACCAAAACTTGAATATTTATAAGAATTGAACTTATAAAATAATCATATTATAAACGAAGATAATTTATATAATTTGCCAGAATTATAAAATTTAAAAATGTATCATAATAATCATATAACTGGAAAATTTTTATAATATACTACTAAAATATAAAAATTAGATTTATCATATTGTAATAACTTTGATTTTGAAAATTTAAAATATTTACCTAAAATTGAGTATTTTAAATTCAGAACTAAAAAACCAATTATTATACCAAACTAATTAAAATTTATTTTTGAAAAAATTACAAAATTATTAGTTCCATTTTTTATTTTTATAGATGAAGAACATTAAGAAAATGAAGAAAACATAAACTTTAATAATTAATTTTAAGATTTATTATTAATTTAAAATTGATTAAAAAAAAATTAAAATTGATTTTTTTTAAAAAAATATATAATCAATTATATTATGAATAATATTATATTTAGAATAATTTAGCATAATTTAGCATAATTTAGCATAATTTAGCATAAATAAATATGTATTCTTGCATTACTTGTAAAAAATAATTTAATGAATGGAATAATACATTCATTAAATTAAAATCAAAAAATATTAAAAATAATATAATATGTTGCAAATAATCAATATGTAAATGTTTAAAAACCGAACAACAGAATATAATCATTAATAATAATGATTAATATGAGTGTTCTAAATGTCATTCAAAGATAAATATTAATAATGACTATACTTTTAAATAATTATATAAATGTATTCAATAATTAAAAATTCAAAACATATAAGAATGGTTAAATGATGAAACCGATATTTGGTATGGCAAAGAAAAACAAGAGTCTATATTAAGACTTTTTGCTTAATTGAAATTAATTCCTAAATTATGTGGATATTAAATATGTTCTGGTAATTTTAATAAATAAACAATTACAACGGATTATACAAATAATAAAGATTTTTTCATTAATAAAAATGGTCATTATTAAAAAGTTAAAGATAGTGGTGATAGTTCAGATTTAACTATGATTAAAGATAAAACTATATTAACTATATCTTGTAAAAATTACAATAAAATAAATGTAAAAAATACAGATATATCAACTATGGGATTTTAATTTTAAGAATATGAATAATATGGATTTATATAGCATTATGGATTATGTTTAAAAAATTAAGAATAATATAATCAACTTAAAAAATGTTAAAAATCAAATAAAAAAATTAAAAATATATTGAATGATACAAATACAATATTAATTACATAAGAAGATTTGAATTTTGCATATAAATTATTTAAATAAAATTTTTAAGATATTTCTTTTAATGATTTGATTAAAAGGGATATTAAACATTTATAGTTGAGATTACATTAAATAGTTGCGGTTAAAAAAATATTAAGAATGAAAAAAGAAGTCAAAAATATTCTTTTAGGACATATTTAAAGAAGTGGAAAGTCATATACTATGATTGGAACTATATATTGTGATTCAATTGATAAAGATAATTACAATGCGTTAATAATGACAACATGTCCAAATGAAACTATTTAGCAATATATTTAAGTTGCATAAGCTTTATTAAAAGAAGATTTTGGAATACATTATATCAATGGTTAAAATTCTAAACCCGAATATGAAACAAAAAAGAACTTATTTATATGTTCAAAATAATATTTATAAGAGAAAAAATAAGAAACCATAAAATCTGAATATTTGTAAAAAATTAATTATAATATATGTTTTTTAGATGAATCACATAATGGTGGTTCCACTGATATATCATAAAATATATTAAAAACATATACGAAAGATAGTGTTGTTGTTCATGTAACCGCAACTTATTTAAAACCATAATATACATTTTAAATCCCATAATAATATTAAATTTTATGGGATTTAGAAGATATATCATTATGTAAAAATATTTAATAACAAGAAAGTGTTTAAAAATTAATATAAAAACACGGAGATACATTTAGATAAGAATTTTAAAATTATTCATAATAATAAATTTTAAATGATTATACGATATATCCAGAATTAAATGTCATTACATCATTATTGACACCTGAATCTGTAAAAAATATTATTGATTAAACAAAAAATAACAATTTTGGATTTTCAATGAACAGTGTATTTATGATTGATTAAAAAACAAATAATTTTTAAAATGAAGAATTGGTATTAGACCAATTTTATAAAATATTTGGCAAATATGACAGAATGTAAATACCAGATGATAAATATCCCGATGATTATGTTTATATGAAACGAGTTGAATCAATGATACATTATGAATATTGTGGATAAAAGAATTTAACAAACGCATACGATACAAGCAAAGGTGATGAACCTTATGTAATACTTGCGTTTATGCCGTAAAATATAAATTAAAAAGGAGGAATTAATTAAATATGTTAATTAACGAAAAAATTATTAGAGGATAGATAAATAATCCCAACTTTTGAAATAGGTATTACAAATTCAATTATTAATAGTGAAAAAGCAACATAAGTTCTTAAAGATACTATTTCGATAGCTAAAAATAAAAATAAGAAAGGAGTATTGATTTTAACAGGCACTTAATTAAGTACAGGTGTATCAATACCTTAATGTGACAATGTATTGTTATTGAACGATATAACATCATTTGATTTAATATATTAAATGATGTTTAGAAGTATGACCGAACGTCCATAAGATAAAAAGGCAGGATTTGTGTATGATCCAAATCCAGTTAGAACAATAACAAACACTGTTTAATACGCTTAAATGATTTGTAATGATGAATTAGATATTAAAAAATCTATTGAATATTTTTACAAACAAAAAATAATCTAAATTAATAAAGATTAGATAATGTATAATAAATATAATTTAAATAATATTATATAAAAATAATACGAAATATACAAATACAATTTTATTCCATAACTTTCAAATATATTTAATGATTTAAAAAGTAAAGTTAAATTATTTAGTAATGATTCGTTTTTACATACTTTAATTGCAGATTTTAAAAATAAAGATCAAAAATTAAAATAATTATATAATGAATTAGAATAAGATTAAAAAATTTCATAAATTAAAAAAGGTATTGAAAAAATATAAATAAATAATATTGATTCAAACCCAGATTTAGAAGAATGTTCTTCTTCAAGGTAATAAGAGATATAGGAAGAAATATAAGAAGAGATATAAGAAGATAAAAATAAAGAACTCGTAGATATATTATGGTAAATGATTCCATATATGTGCATTTTAACAATTAAAAATGAAAGTTATAAATACGAACAATTACTTCAAGAAATAAATGAAAATGAATTTCTTAAAAAACACTTAACTTCATAAATGTGTAATTGGTGGAGTTTAGATGAATATGATGAATAAATTTAAATTAATATATTAAATAACTTCATTAATATGTATAAAGATCAATCTGAATGTGATAAAAATTTATTTGATTAATATACCAAAATAATTAAAAGAATATTTAAAGAGTGTAAAAATGATCCAATACAATTATCATAAGATATAGATAAATATCTTAAAGCACTTGCATAAGATATAAAAAAATTAGCAGAAGTTGCTACACCTTATATATTAAGATAATTAATGTTAGATTTAGTTCCAAAAGAATTCTGGACAAAACCCCATAAAGTATTTGAACCAAGCGCAGGTAAGGGTGGTTTTTTGATAGATATATATTATAGGTTCTTTGAAGGATTAAAAGATTTATATCCAAATGAATAAGAAAGACGAAAA
>JACCDH011022142.1_pt1 | contig 21195 bp, 19 predicted proteins | sample 7442481 | NCBI WGS metagenome assembly JACCDH01 (sample SAMN15323433, study PRJNA562643) | freshwater metagenome | isolation source: river surface water | place: USA:Blue River Watershed | collected 2017-08-15
TCATGCAAGAGGTCATCACGCTATGCGTCTTTGTGCCCTTTTCCATGTATTACATGCAGCAGCCCTTTAAGCTCGACTATCTGTGGGCTGGCCTGTGCCTAGTGGGCGCCGTCTACTTTATTTTTCGTGGCTAGCCTGATGAATTGAAGCGTTGACGACTTTAGAGGTCGCTTCGAATTTCCCTACCGCAAGCAACTGATCGCAAACACCCGCCACTGACAGGCCAAGACGCCTGGACGTTGTCCACTTCCCTCCCCACACAGTAATCAATCGACCTCGCGACTCAATCACCGCCTCCCGACTCGCACTACTAAGAGACTTCTTTTTCTGTCGGACCACCGGACGCAGGCCGCTGAAAACCTCCTTGATGCTCTCTGATCTGAGGGGCTCTTGAAACCAATCAGCATAACAACTCAGGAGTTCGTCCACCTCAGAAGATGACGCCTTAATCGGATCATCAATCGATTGAACTTCTTCGGTTGTGCCGAGTAGCCCCCTGGCTTGGTAGGGCAGAAAAAAAATTAAACGGCCATCTTTGTGAGGAAGAGCAAGACCAGCCGACGGAACAGCCGAGACCAAAAGGTGGGTTCCACGAATGAGGGTTAATCCAATCTCGTGGGGAATCAACGACGCATCCAGCAAGCTCTCCGCCCAGGGACCCGCCGCATTCACAATCAAGTCAAAAGTAAAACGTTCACTCTTCGAGCCAGATAGGGTCAAGGACCCATCTATCGTCATGCTCTGCACACGACTGTCCTCACGAACCTCAAGACCAGCGGCGATCGCTTGTCGGACCGCCCAGAGACCTAAGGCCTGATCCTGCATCTGTGCGTCCCAGTACTCCCAGCCACCCATCAGGCCGCCGGCTTTTAACGTGGGAAACCGCTGTCGCAATTGATTACGGTTCACCCAGCGTGATGTTGGAAAGCCCGATCCAGAGGCGAGTCGGTCGTATAGCTTGACTCCGCACCAGACCAGGAGCCATTTCATAACGTCATAGTTCCGAATGGGCACGACGATTGCAATCGGATCGACAAGACCTGTGTTCTGAGATTGCCACCATCGACGCTCCTGCAGTGACTCTCGAACCATTGAAAATTTAAACTGCGCCAGATAACGCAATCCGCCATGCAGCATCTTGGTGGAAGCGCAACTGGTCTGCGACATCAATTGACCAGCCTCAAAAAGGGTAACCTTGGCACCCGCATTAACAAGGGCCCAGGCTGTCATGACGCCATTGATGCCACCACCAATCACAGCTATTCGCGACGATTTCATGGACCTTGTCGGACTGGCCATCACGCTCCTTGGTATAAACCCTTAACGCCACGCTTTCAACGACTCGGCGCATCTCCATTCATGACAAATTTATTACACTCACCAGCACAAAGGAGATAACCATGAAAAAAATGCTTTATGCACTCTTCGGACTCTCGCTGCTCATTGGATCACAAGCGATCGCGCAAGAGAGTTGTAAAAATCGAGGCGACCTTGACGCCCAGTACTGCGACGAAAACAAAGACATGGTCGCAGACACCCCAACGGACCCCAAGAAACTAAAGACCCCCAACACGATTGTTTTTACCTATACACCCGTTGAGGATCCGGCAGTTTACGAAAAGATTTTCAAGCCCTTCACTGATCACCTCGCCCAGTGCACAAAAAAGCGTGTTGTGTTTTTCCAGGTTCAGTCGAATGCGGCTGAGATCGAGGCCATGCGCTCTGGTCGCCTACACGTCGGCGGATTTTCGACAGGCCCCACCGCTTTTGCCGTAAACATCGCAGGTGCCGTTCCCTTTGCAGTGAAGGGGTATGAGAAGGAGTTTCAGGGCTACAACTTGATTGTCATTGTCAAAAAAGATAGCGCCTTCAAGACATTGGCGGATCTCAAGGGCAAGAAATTTGCCCACACGTCACCGTCTTCTAACTCGGGACACATGGCACCAATGGCACTGTTTCCCAAAGAAGGTCTAAGCCCTGGCAAGGACTACAACATTCTCTTCTCCGGAAAACACGACCAGTCGGTGCTTGGTGTTCGGTCGGGTGACTACGATGGCGCCGCAGTGGCCTCGGACGTCTTCTATCGAATGGCTCAGCGAGGTCAGATTAAAGAGGATGATTTCCGAGTCATCTACAAGAGTGCCAAATTTCCAACATCATCGTTCGCCTACGCGCATGACCTTGAGCCCAAGTTTCGTGACCAAATGCTCAAGTGTTTCTACGACTATCGCTTTACCGATGATATGAAGAAGGCCTTCGACGGTGCCGACCGCTTCTTCCCCGTTACCTTCCAAAAAGACTGGGCCATCGTCCGTCAGGTGGCCGAAGCGGGTGGGGAGAAATTCAACAGTGCTGCCTACGAGCGCGAGTCAGCCCGTGAAGCTGAGGCCAGAAAGAAGGCTGCAGAAGCCAAGGCGAAGAAGTAACTTTGAGCACGCTCGTAACTCAGGCGTTATCAATCCGCGGGCTTTCCAAGGAGTACGTCCCTGGGAAGCCCGTTCTCCGAGCCATAGACCTTGACATCGACTCCAGTGGCATCACCGCCATCATCGGGCCGTCGGGTACCGGTAAGTCCACGCTGATTCGATGCATCAATCGCCTCGTTGAACCGACTTCCGGCTCGGTTGTATTCCAGACGCAGGATCTAACCCAACTCGATCGCAGGGCGCTTCGACTGGCCCGCCGGCAGATCGGCATGGTCTTCCAAGAGTACAACTTGGTCGAACGACTGTCCGTCATGGAGAATGTTCTCACTGGGCGACTCGGCTACCTGTCTGCCTGGAAAGCCTGGCGCAGGAAATACCCGCAGCAGGACATTGACCGAGCATTTGAGCTTCTAGAAATTGTTGGACTGAGTGGATTTGAAAACCAGCGAGCAGATAGTCTGTCCGGCGGTCAGCGGCAGCGGGTGGGCATAGCCCGGGCCGTCATGCAGAATCCGCGCCTGCTGCTGGCCGACGAGCCTACTTCGTCGCTGGATCCAAAGACTTCTGTCGAAATCATGCAATTGCTGGTCTCCATCGGCGAAAAATTCGACATTCCGGTAGTCATCAACATGCACGACGTCGACCTAGCCAGGCGCTTTGCCTCCAGGATTGTCGGCATGTCCGGTGGACAGATTGTCTATGACGGTGCCCCCTCCAACCTATCGGATGCCGTCCTGCGCTCCATATACGGTGGGGAAGATTGGCTGCAGTAGCATTCCCAAAGCGGCCATGGTTAACCTTGGGCTGGGTTGTGTTGATCGCCTATGTGATCTTCGCTGGCGCCCGCCTGGACTTTACCTGGGACCGTTTCATGGTCGGGCTAGACAACGCGGCTCGTTTTCTTGGTCGCATGTTCCCACCCGCAGCGCTGCAGCCGGACAGCATGATCAAAGGCCTGTTGGAGAGCCTGGAAATTGCAATCCTTGCGTCCTTCTGTGGGGTTCTGCTATCCCTCCCGCTTGGAGTCCTCGCCGCCCGCAACCTAATGCCAGCGTGGGTCAGCTGGCCAGCGCGAACAACCATAGCCTTATCCAGGTCGTTTCACCCGGTTATCGTGGCCATTCTCTTTGTGAAGGCGGTCGGTTTTGGCGCCATGGCTGGCATTCTGACGCTCATCGTCGCCTCAATCGGCTTTATTGGAAAACTCTTCGCAGAGGCCATTGAAGAGATCTCCTTAAAACAGGTGGAGGCGGTCCGAGCCTCTGGCGCTCCATTCATGAGCGTCTTGACCTATGGCGTTTTTCCACAGGTCTTCTCGCGCTTTGTAGGTTTTGCGACCTATCAAATCGACTCTAATCTACGAAACTCGACCATGGTTGGAATTGTCGGTGCCGGGGGAATCGGTGGGACCCTTTTCGCAGCTTTTCAGCGCTTTGACTATGACTTTGTATGTGCCATTCTCATTGCCATCATTGTCATGATCATGATCGGTGAGAGCCTAGCTAGATGGGTGCGAAAGATACTGGCCGTTGACGTGAGCAGCACCAATGCATGACCACGGCATGCCCCAGCCCCAGGCTACATGGGAACGCTTTAGCTCAAAGCAGAGACTGCTGCGCTCACTGCTTTTTTTGAGTCTGATTTTTGCAGTTGTGTATTCAGCAAAAAGTGTTGAGATTATTCCCGAGTTCCTTCTAGACGCACCAGAGCAGGTCAAAGATCTATTGGTGCGGATGTGGCCGATTAGTTACGGCTTCTATCCAGACGGCGTCCACGACCCTCTCATGGACACCATTCACATCGCAACAATGGGCACCATCTTGTCGCTTCTGATGGCTGTCCCAGTCGGCATCTTATCGGCTAAAAATCTTGTTCAGAATAGTCTGTTAAATGGATTTGCGCGTCTCATTTTGGTCAGCACTCGGTCGGTTAACTCGCTGATTTGGGCGCTCTTGTTTGTTGCAATCTTCGGTCCCGGCGCGTTGGCCGGCACGCTGGCCATTGCGTTTAGATCGATTGGATTCGTTGGCAAACTCATTGGCGAGGCCTTGGAGGAAGTTGACCCAAAGAGTGTTGAGGCCTTGCAAGCCGCCGGTGCCTCCTGGATGTCGGTTTTACTGAAAGCCTATTGGCCGCAACTTGAGCCTACGTTCTGGTCAGTGACTTTGTTTAGGTGGGATATCAATATTCGAGAGTCGTCTGTGCTAGGACTTGTGGGCGCAGGCGGTATTGGTATGGCACTGGATACTGCCCTCAACCTTTTCCAGTGGACACGAGTCTCGCTGATTTTGTTGTCCATTTTCGTGATTGTGGTCATCGCTGAGATTCTGGTCACCCAGATTCGCAAGCGCATCATTTAGGACTAGGGTCTAACGTGCGGCCCTTGGATGAATTGCCCTTGGATCCGCCGATCAGGGGGCTTCTATTCGACATCGACGACACGTTTACAACCGACGGAAGAATGAGCGCGAAGGCCTTCTCCGCGCTCAGTGCATGGCAGGCATCGGGACGATTCGCGGCAGCTATTACCGGCCGGCCTGCGGGGTGGTGCGATCACTTCGCGAGAATGTGGCCTATCGATGCTGTGGTTGGAGAGAACGGCGCCTTCTGGTTTTCCTTTGACCGAGACCTTCGTAGGATGAATCGACAGTTCAAACGAAGCGAAAAAGAACGAGAGCTAGGTCGGCGCGCGTTTAGATCGATTGCCACGCGAATTTTGAGTGAGGTACCCGGTTCCCAGATTGCATCCGATCAAGACTACCGTATCAGTGATCTCGCCATAGATTTTGCCGAGGACTGCGGGCCCCTGGACCTGACTGCTGCAGAGCGCATTGCCGCGCTGATGCGGGAGGCTGGGATGACGGCCAAGATCAGCTCAATTCATGTAAATGGGTGGTTTGGAGACTTCGACAAACTCACCACAGCTGTTGACATGTTGAATGAGCGGTTTAGTCGTCAGGAGTCGGATCTGGCGGCCGACTTCGTATACATAGGCGACTCCCCCAATGACAGCCCCATGTTTTCTTTTTTTAAGCGATCAATTGGTGTTGCAAATGTTCTACGGTACCGGCATCTTATGACCGACTGGCCAAGTTACGTCTGTCGGCAGGAGTCTGCCGATGGTTTTACCGAGGCCTTGCAACACTTGCAGACCGATAGCCAGGAATTTTCAGAATGAGATTGCTACACACCATGATTCGGGTTGGAGACCTAAATCGCTCCATCGAGTTCTATACAGAGGTTCTCGGCATGAACCTCTTGCGGACTTCTGACAGACCAGAACAGAAATACACCACCGCATTCCTAGGGTTTGGAAAAGGTAATGCCGAGGGGCACGCTGAAATAGAGCTGACTTATAACTATGGCGTGGAGCAATATGACTTGGGCTCCGCTTATGGCCATATGGCTATTGCTGTTCCAGATGCTGCGGAGGCCTGTCAGCGCATTCGACAGGCCGGTGGCCTGATTACACGCGAGGCAGGCCCTGTGAAGGGAGGAACTACCGTAATCGCGTTTGTGCAGGATCCTGACGGATACAAGATCGAACTCATTGAGCGTCCTATTTCATAACAAGGAGAAGACAATTGAAGAAGACCTGGAAAAAACTAACTCTTGCCAGCTGCGTGCTGGCTCTGTCCAGCATTGCTCAGGCAGGCACAGTCACTGTCATTACGTCCTTCCCTAAGGAATTAACGGCGGCCTACAAGAAAGCCTTTGAATCCAAGCATCCAAGCATCAAGCTTGAAATTTTGAATAAGAATACCGCTGCGGCTTTGGCCTATATCCGGGAACTACCTGTCGGACAACGACCTGACGTGATGTGGGTGTCGGATCCCAGTGCATTCGAGGTCTTGAGCCGAGACAAGTTGTTAACCAGCGCACCCGAAGTAAAGAACCCTCGGACACCAGCAAAAATTGGTAACTATCCGATCAACGATCCGGAAGGCCTCTACTATGGTCAAGCATTGGCCGGCTATGGGTTAATGTGGAATACACGATATATGCAGGCTAATAAGTTGCCCGCACCGAAGGAGTGGGTCGATCTGATCCGGCCTGAATACTTTGGTCATGTAGCCATCTCCTCCCCATCAAGATCAGGCACGACTCATCTGACGGTTGAGACCATTCTGCAAGGAGAAGGCTGGAAGAAAGGATGGGGTCAGATTCTGCAGATCACCGGGAACGCGGCTGCCGTCACCGAACGCAGTTTCGGTGTCCCTGATGGCGTGAACAACGGCCAATTTGGGGTTGGACTTGTTATTGATTTCTTTGGATTGGCGGGTAAATACAGCGGGTTTCCCGTTGAGTTTGTATATCCATCCATGACTGCTGTTGTGCCTGCCAACATTGGGCTGATCAGTGGCGCTAAAAATGCACCAGAAGCCAAGACCTTTATGACCTACACCCTCTCCGATGAGGGACAGAACTTGCTGTTTGATCCAGCCATTAGCCGGATGCCTGTAGTGCCGTACGGACCAGGAACCACGATGAAGGCACCGCAGAACTATCCGAACATTCAGGAGGTTGCAAAAGCTGCGAAGGTTAAATTCAACTCCAACCTGTCCGAGGAGCGGCGTTCTATTGTGGTGGGTATGTTTGATCAGATGGTGACTTTCCGACTCAAGGAACTGCAGAGCGTTACCAAGGCTATTCACGACGCAGAGAAAAAGCTGGCTGGCAAGAACAACCCCCAGGCGGCCGATCTCATTCGCCAGGCCAAGGAACTGGCCTACTCTCCCGTGCTATCTGAGACAGAGGTCAAGAGTAACGAGTTACTCGACTTGTTCAGGAAGTCTCGCAAGGACGTAGAGGTCAGCAAACGAGTGGCAGAACTCGAAGAGCGATGGGCCAGCAAGGCGAAAGATAACTACGCCAAGGCGCAGGCTCTGGCTGTCCAGGCAACTGCCGCCATTCGCTAGACCAACGGCGAAAAAAGGGGTTGGCAGGCCCGCCTGTCAGCCCCTAGCCTTCTCCACACACGAGAAACCCCCGAGTGAGTCAGTCTGCTTCGATGATGTCCAACCACCACGACACCTCTCGGTCGTTTCTCCATGAATTAGGTCCATGGTTTGTATACGGACTCGTCTTCCTGCTCTTGCTTGTATTTCTGGTCATTCCAGTTCTCCTCGTCTTCTACACGGCTTTTGTTAACGAGGCGGGAACTCCAACACTCGGTCATTTCCTCAACTTCTTCAGCCAGGACATTTTCAAAGAGTCATTCATCAATAGCCTGATCGTTGCACTGGCATCGGTCTTGTTCGCATCGCTCATCGCCATCCCCTTGGCCTATTTCACGGTTCGCTTTGATTTCCGTGGATCCGTTCTGATTCAGACGCTTGGGGTACTGCCCTTGATCATGCCTCCCTTTGTGGGCGCCGTTGCCATGCAACTCATCTTTGGCAAGAGTGGGTCCGTCAACCTCCTGCTTGGTGACTGGTTTGGAATCAATATTCCGTTCATGCAGGGTCTCTGGGGTGTCGTCTTTGTTGAAGCCATTCATTACTTTCCCTTCATATTGCTCAACCTGGCGGCCTCTATGCGAAATATCGACGGTGCCATGGAAGAGTCCGCCCAGAATCTCGGTGCGAGCGGATGGACCATTTTTAAAAGGGTGATATTTCCGCTGGCCATGCCAGGGTTTATAGCCGGCGCAGCCTTGGTCTTTGTAAAAGTGTTTGATGACCTTGGTACTCCACTGGTGCTCGGCGTGACAAACATGCTGGCTCCACAGGCCTACCTGCGCATCACGTCCGTTGGCGTCGAAGATCCGATGGGCTACGTCATCAGCGTCATCATGGTGGTGTTTTCGGTAGTTGCCCTATGGATGTCTGCCCTGGCTCTCAAGGGTCGAGACTTCTCCACCCTTCAAAAAGGGGGAAGCAGCATTCGGCAGAGACGTCTCAACACATTGCAATCGGTCCTGGCTTACGGGTGGATAGGGTTGGTGTTACTTGTCGTGCTGGCCCCGCATCTCGGCATTCTGTTGATGTCGTTCTCCAAGGTCTGGAGCTTTTCGGTTCTTCCAGATGCCTACACGCTCAGCCATTATTCAACCGTCATTCAAAACTCCAGTCAGATGATCTGGAACACGCTGCTCTATTGCCTGACAGCAGCGGGAATCGACATCATGCTAGGCGTCGCCATTGCCTACCTGATTCTGCGCACACAACTACCAGGACGTCAGTGGTTAGACCATTTGTCATCGACTGCCCTGGCGATCCCAGGACTTGTTTTGGCAATTGGTTATCTGCGTATGTTCAAAGGCCAGACACTGCCGTTTACCGATACGCCGATTGTGACAACGTGGGTGCTGATCATGATTGCCTACGCCGTGCGCAGACTTCCTTACGCCCTTCGATCATGTATGGCCGCCCTTCAGCAGGTTCACGAGTCGCTAGAAGAGGCAGCCAACTCGCTCGGGGCCGGCAGGCTCAGCACCATTAGACGCATCATGATTCCCCTCATGGCCGGTGGCATTTTGGCTGGATTTGTAACGAGTTTCATCACAGCCTCCGTTGAACTCTCAGCCACCCTTCTTTTAACCTCAGTCGAGTCAAATGCCCCCATGAGCTACGGCATCTATCTCTATATGCAAAGCTTGGCCGGTCGAGGGCCAGGCGCGGCGCTGGGCGTCATTGCTGTTCTGATTGTTGCCATTGGAACCTACGCATCGAATGTCGCAGCAGAGCGATACCGCACCAATCGAAAGACTGATTAATGTTCTCGACGAAAGCATGGTCATGAAAAAAGGGTTACTTGAGGCTCAAAACATCTCTCTGTCTTATGGACAGAATGCCGTATTACGAGATGTGTCTTTCAGGATTGAGCCTGGCGAGTTTTTTGCCCTGCTTGGTCCAAGCGGATCCGGTAAATCGACTCTGCTTCGACTCATTGCCGGTTTTAATCGTAACCAGGGTGGTCGACTCTTGATTGATGGCCGTGATGTCTCAGGGCTTGCGCCTCAGTCCCGCCAGGTGGGGATGGTGTTTCAGAACTACGCTCTTTGGCCCCATATGACCGTCTTCGATAATGTCGCCTTTGGACTCGTTGAACGCAAAGTCCCAAAGGCCGACATCAGAAAAAGGGTCGCTGCCGTTTTAGATGTCGTTGGTCTCGCAGACTTTGCCGATCGACGCCCCAATCAGTTGTCTGGAGGACAGCAGCAACGTGTTGCCCTGGCCAGGACCATTGTGATTGAGCCAGCGATTCTTCTCCTAGATGAGCCCCTCTCCAATTTGGATAAGAACCTTCGTGTCCAGATGAGAGATGAGCTGAAAAAGCTTCAGAGGACGCTGGGTATCACCACCATTTTTGTGACCCACGACCAGGAGGAGGCCATGACCACCGCTGATCGGATGGCCGTCCTCAATCATGGGGTCTTGCAGCAAGTCGGTCGGTCGATCGATCTCTATGACTACCCGGTTAACTCGTTTGTGGCGGGATTCGTTGGGACTGCCAACCTTATCGATGGGCAAGTCAGTCAGCAGGGCGATCAAACTCTATTTCAGGGTGCCGGACTGAGTATGGCCTTGCCTCATAGGCCCAACGATGACGTCCGCTCAGGATCTGTTCAGTTGTTCTTTCGCCCGCACAGTGTTCGCCTGGCTGGCTCTCAATACAATGAGGTCAACATCACCTGGGTTCCAGGGAGAGTGGCGTCGTCTGAGTTTTCAGGGGAATTCACCCGTTACTCGGTTAACATTAGGCAGACCAGCATCACAGTCGATCAGCCCCATTTAATTGGCGTCCAGGATTTCGCTGTTGGTGACTCTGTCTTTGTTGGCATAGACTTGTCTCAAACGACCATCCTATGACGAACCTATCTTCAACATCTCAGCTAGGTGTTTTGGTGGCCAACCGTAAAGCCCGCTCAGCCAACCTCTCCGCCGTGATGCCAAAGTGCTCAAAGAGCTGTTCGGGCGGACCAGACAGGCCAAACCCGGTCATGCCTACGAAGGCATCTGGTCCTGACACATAACGGTCCCAGCCAAATTGCACAGCGGCCTCAACGCCTAATCTCACCCCAGTCTGCCCCAGGACTTCTCGGCGATAGGCATCGGGTTGAACCTCAAACAGAGACCAGCAAGGCATGGAGACCACCGCCACCCGCAGACCTTTGCCTTCGAGCAACTCGGCGGCATTGAGTGCAATCTGCACCTCTGAGCCTGTGGCCAAGAGCGTGACGTCTCGATCACCCAAGCAAGGCTTCAAGACATAGGCGCCCTGACGAACACGATTGGTCTGCCAGGCCTCACGGCGAACTACAGGGCAGTGATGCCGAGAAAAGACCAAGGCGCTGGGTGTGCGACGCTGCTCCAGAGCAATCTGCCAACACTCGGCCGCCTCGACCGCATCAGCTGGCCGGAACGTCAGTAGGTTGGGCATTGCCCGAAGCGAGGCCAGAATCTCTACCGGTTGGTGGGTGGGACCGTTCTTTCCAATCCCAATGGAGTCATGGCTAAAGACATACAACACAGGCAGGCCCATGAGCGCCGCCATGCGAATGGCTGCCCGCTCATAGTCGGAGAAAGCGAGATAGGTCACTGCAACAGGCACCACCGCACCATGCGCGGCCATGCCGTTGGCCATCGCCCCCATGACGTGCTCGCGCACGCCGCAGTGCAGGTACTGGCCGGACTGGTCGTCCGCTTCGAAGGTCTTCAATCCACGTTTATGAGCAGTGGGGGCCTCGAGGTCCGCACAGAGTACCAAGCGCTCGGGCATGCAGTCGTTCAACAAGGCATTGATCTCGCCAGAGGCCAATATGCCACCCGAGGGCTCGGGACGGGTCTGGACCTGGGCGATGTAGGTGGCCAGAGATGACTGGAGTTCGGCGGGCAGACGGCCCTCGCGAATCCGATCAAATTCCTCTTTTTGAGCCTTGGGCATCTGGGAATAGGCGGCAGACCAGTCTGCAAAGGCGGCCTCACCGCGAGTCTTCACCGGATTGCGCCAGGCCTGGAGAACCTCCTGCGGAATCTCAAAAGGCCCCGAGGTCCAGCCCAGGTCCTTACGCGCCTGCTCAGCATCCTCCGGAAAGAGTCTTGCACTATGGCCACCGCGCTGGCCCTGCAGACGGGCTATACCCTTGGCAATGATGGTCTTGCAGGCAATCAGGGAGGGGCGCGTATCAAGCTTGGCCGCTCTAATCGCTGCATCGACCTGGTCTGGACAATGGCCATCAATCTCCTGGACATGCCACCCGGCCACCCTAAAACGCTCGGCTACGTTCTCGCTGATCGACAGACTGGTGCTGCCGTCATCTGTAATGGCATTGTCGTCCCAGAACATCACCAGTCGACCCAGTCGCAGGTGCCCAGCCAGTGCAATCATTTCTTGGCCGACACCCTCCTGCAGACAGCCGTCTCCTACGAAGGCATAGGTGTAGTGGGAGACCAAATTGGCGCCATAACGCTCCCGCAGATAGACCTCGGACACCGCCATGCCAAGGGCATTGGCAATTCCCTGCCCCAGCGGCCCCGTGGTGACCTCGATACCCGCCTGGGGATCGATCTCTGGGTGACCGGCACAGTGCGAACCCAGTTCTCTAAAACTCTGAATCTGATCGATGGAAATCTTCTCGTACCCCATCAGGTAATTGACGGAATACAGCAACATCGACCCATGCCCGTTAGACAGCACAAACCGATCACGATCAAACCAGGCGGGATTGGTTGGGAGGCACTTGAAATGCTTGGTAAAAAGCACCGTTGCTATCTCGGCCATGCCAAGAGGTACGCCCTGATGCCCCTCGGTAGCCTTCACAATCGCATCGATGGACAGAAAACGAATAGCGTCAGAAAGGGAATATCCCCGCACAGCCGACTTCATCAATCAAACCCCCGAAGACAGGACGACATCGGCGCTAACGAAGAATAAAGGCTGGTACATAGCTCACCAAGCCCAAAATCAGCAGTGCCACTGCATAAAAAGGCACCAATTCCTTAACCGTCGCCCCAATCTTGACGCCCGCCACTGAGCTGGTGATGAAAAGAGTGGTCCCAACCGGCGGCGTATAGAGCCCGATCGCCAGATTGACGACCATCATGACGCCAAGTTGAACCGAATCCATACCGACGGACTGTGCAAGGGGAACAAAGATGGGTGCGAGTAACAGCACGGCTGCGGGCAGGTCCATGAACATTCCAACCACCAGCATCAGAAGGTTCATAGCCAGAATGATGAGCCACTTCTCCTGAAGGACTTCATTCGCAAAACGGGTAAAAACCGCTGGCATTTGGTCAAACGTAATAATCCAGCCCACCACGCTAGACGTCATGATGATGAGCAAAACCACCCCAGTCGAGACAGCAGCCTCCATCATAGAATGGACCAGACGAGAGGTCGTCAAATCCTTGTAGACAAAAAGTGAGGCCAGCAAGGCATAGAGCGTCGTCAAGATGGAGACTTCGGTAGGGGTCGCAATGCCAAAACGCAGTAAAACTACAATCAATACCGGCATGACCAGCGCAGGTGCCGAGTAGATAAAGAGCTTCCAAAACTCGGAGCGACTCATCACCTCCGTTACCCTGGGAAACCCCCTGGCCCGACCAACGAAATAGCAGACCATCATGAAGCCCGCACACAGCATAAGGCCCGGCAAAATGCCCGCATAAAACAGCGCACCAATCGAAGCACCTGACGCCAGTGCGTAGAGGATGAACGGGATTGACGGTGGGATGAGGATGTCAATGGTCGCTGCCGAAGCAAGAGTCGCAGCAGAAAAGGCAGGCGGATAACCGATCTTCTTCTGCCATGGAATTAATAACGAGCCGATAGCCGACGCATCGGCCACAGCAGACCCAGAGACACCCCCAAAGACAGTCGAAGACAGGACCCCAACTTGTGCAGGACCGCCATGAAAACGGCCGACAAAAAGCGTGACCAAAGAAATTAAGCTTTGACCCAGCTTTCCCCCCATCATGAGGCTGCCAGTGATCATAAAAAACGGGATCGCGATCAGCGGGAAGCTCTGAGACTGCGAGACCATCCGCTCAACGATGACATTGATGACCTTGGGGTTGAAGATGCCAATGGAGACCGCAGAGGCGGCAAGCAGTGCATGGGCGATCGGAATGGCAAAGATTGCCAAAACAAAAAAGACACCAATTAGTAGAAGGCTCATTGTGAGTAACTCCCTAGCCCGCGGCCTGGCTCGAATCTATCTGCTCTAGAGGACCTTGCTTTGTCAGGCCCCAGAGACAGAGGATTGCTGCAAGCTGATTCACAAGGATTGCAACAAACGAGATGCCCATGGCGATATATGTCCAACCAAGTGAAATACCGAGTATGGGCGATCGGTCGTCTTTTACGATCGGAAATAGATCCAGCACGATGAACAAGCCGAGGGCATACAGCGCGATAATGACCACGGCATTGATCGTGCCCACATAGCGCATCGCAAGCCTCGAGAGACGGTCAGCAAGTAAATGAATGCTGATGTGCGCCCCATGAATCGCCGCCAGTCCAACCGAAGCAGATACGAGCCACGGAAACAAGACTTCGGGAATCTCAGATCCCACCTGGAGCATCTCAATGCGCAGGTAGCGTGCAAAGACATTCAACGTCAGCACCGCAAATATCAAGGTCATGCTGATGAAGACGATCACTTTACACAGCCATTCCATGGCGAGATTGGCTCGCTCGATAAGTCCTGCAAGCAGCCGCATAAAAGTCCCCTGAGATGGTTGTGCAGTGACCCCGGGACGCAGAGAGTGCGTCCCGGGGGTCAGACGACTTACTTGGTTGAGCGTGCAGTCGAAACGACTTTCTTCACGTAGTCACCAATGGGGCTGGAATACCACTTGGTCACAACAGACTCCGTCGCCTTTGCAAACGGTGCCTGATCGACGGCATCGACCTTCACACCGGCAGCCTTCAGCTGTGCCACGAGCTTGGAATCCGCCTCAGCTGAGAGCTTCCGCTGGAGGGCTGTTGCTTCTCTGGCCGCATCCTGCAGAATCTGCCGATCTGCGGCGCCGAGCTTGTCCCATGTGCGCTTGCTGATGAGCAGTGGGGTCATCTCGTACTTATGACCCGTCAGGGAGATGAATTTATTGACCTCAAAGAGCTTAGAGGCATGAATATTCATGAGGGGATTTTCTTGGCCATCTACAACGCCCTGCTGAAGCGCCACATAAAGCTCTGAGAACGCAATCTGTTGAGCATCTGCACCGACCGACTTCATGATATCGACGGTCACCGCATCAGGAGGAGTCCGCATCTTCATGCCCTTCAGGTCTTCGGGCTTCAGAATGGCTTTTTTGCTGTTGGACATGTGGCGAATGCCGTTATCCCAGTAGCCCAAAACCACAAGACCTTTTTCCTCGGATTTCTTGGCCAGTTCATTGCCGAGAGGGCCGTCCAGAACCTTCCAGGCGGCATTGAGGCTACTGAAAAGAAACGGCATGCCGAAGGCTGCGTACTCGGGCACCACGTTGGAGACAGCACCCTGCGAGTTCGCAGACATATCCAGGGTGCCAGACCGAAGCGCCGTCACCATTGCTGCGTCATCGCCCAACTGGGCGCTAGGGGCAACTTGAACTTCAATCTTGCCCGCAGACTTTTCTTTGACCTTGTTGGCAAAGAAGACCGAGGCCTCATGCCTTGGATTGCCCGGGGCAGCACCATGGCCAAGGACCAACTTCTGTTGCGCAAATACAGAGGTACTGAGTACTGCAATGCCAACGAGGGCTGTTAACTTCAGTTTCATGCCTGTCTCCTTAAGTATTCGAATGACCTACATTGAAAAAACACCATCTACTGCCGTGAACCCTGCTTGACTGCTAAGACAACGACTTAATGAATGAGCATGCCGCCATTGACGTCAATGACATTGCCCGTCAGATAAGACGAGAGGTCAGAGGCCAGAAATAGATATGCACCAGCGACATCGTTGGGCACGCCCAGTCGGTTGAGGGGAATGCCCGTCAGAATTTCTTTGGTCTTCTCGGGGCTGATCTTTCCGGCATTGATGTCGGTCTGAATGAGGCCGGGGGTCACACAGTTCACCCGAATGCCGTCATTGCCATATTCGCGAGCAATGGCTTTGGCAAAACCCAAAACTCCGGCCTTAGCAGCCGAGTAATGCGAACCACCCAGAATGCCGCCACCACGTTGAGCAGAGACCGACGACATGCAGGCGATCGATCCGCCTTTTTGCTTTTGCATATGTGGAATCACCGCCTGGCTCAGGTGGAAGACACCCTTCAGATTCACGTCAAGAATGCGATCCCAATCCTCTTCGGTCATCTCCATGGTGCTGACCTTTTGGGTGATGCCGGCATTGTTGATGAGCACATCGATGCGACCGTAATCCGTAATCACCGACGCGACAGCCTTCAGACAATCGTCCTTGCTCACCACATTGCAGGCATACCCCTTATGGCCGGAACCCAGACTCGAAGCCGCCTTCTGTGCGGCTGCTCCGTCCAAATCCAAAATGGCCACCTTTGCGCCCTGCTCAGCAAACATTCTGGCGGTTGCGTAGCCAATGCCACGCTCTCCAGCGGCGCCCGAGATCACTGCAATCTTGCCCTCTAACAGTCCTTTGACCGACATCGATATCCCCCCTATGAAGTTATTTGGACAACCACTCTTTTACTTTTTGACAGATGGCCTCGGTCGAGATGCCATAGCGATCGTGCAGCGTCGGCAGAGCACCGGCATCCAAGAAGGCATCTGGTAGAGCAATCTGCCTAAAAGGTGCATAGGCGGCGTGCAGCATCATTTCGCGTGCAACCGCCTCACCCAGGCCGCCGATCTCGGTGTGGTTCTCGGCCACTACCACCAGCCGACCGGGCTTCTGGACCTCACGCAGAATGGTGGTCACGTCTAGTGGCTTGATCGTCGGCACATGCAACACGGCTGCATCAACCGAGTCCGCCCGAAGGGCAGCGGCCGCCTCCAGGGCCCGCATGGTCAAAATGCCAGAGGAGATAAAGAGGACGTCGCTGCCGTCCCGGAGAAGCGCTGCCCGACCAATCTGAAACTTGTAGTTGTATTCGTCGAGCAGACAGGGAACATTTCCGCGAAGCAGCCGCATGTAAACCGGACCGCGATGGGCTGCGATGGCGGGAACTACCTGTTCAATCTCGTGCGCGTCACAAGGGTCAATCACCATCATGCCCGGCATGGCCCGCATCAGAGCAAGGTCCTCTGCGGCCTGGTGGCTAGGCCCATAACCAGTCGTGAGACCCGGCAGCGCACAGACGATTTTCACGTTCAGATCGTCCTCGGCAATGGTCTGATGGATAAAGTCGTAGGCCCGACGGGTGCCAAAGACCGCATAAGTCGTGACAAAGGGCGTGAACCCCTCATTGGCCATGCCGGATGCAGCCCCCATGAGCAGCTGCTCGGCCATGCCCATCTGATAAAAGCGGTCTGGAAACTTCTGAGCAAAGATGTGCAGGTCGGTGTACTTGGCCAAATCTGCCGTCATGCCAACAATGGCCTGGTCTTGCTCAGCAGCTTTTCCCAGGGCATGCCCAAAGGGGGCACTGGTGGTCTTCTGACCCTCGCCAGCGATCGAGGCGATCATGGCCGAGGTCTTGAGTTTGGGTTTGGTGGTAACGGTATTCATGACACTCTCCAAGCCTCGAGGGCCTCGAGGGCCAGTTGCCACTCCTGGGCATCGACGCGAATAAAGTGGTTCTTCTCCCGAGCCTCCAGGAACGGCACGCCGAATCCCATTTTGGTGTCGGCAATGATCATGCGAGGACGGGCCTCTGGGTGAGTCATCGCGGCATCGAAGGCCTTCTCCACCGCCGTCAGGTCGTTGCCGTTGATGCGCTGGGTGAACCAGCCAAAGGATTGGAATTTCTCGGTCAGAGGCTCAAAGCCCAACACCTGACCCGAGGGACCATCGGCCTGCTGGTTGTTGATGTCAACAATTGCAATCAGGTTGTCTAGTTTGTAGTGGGCTGCAGACAAGGCCGCCTCCCAGACCGATCCCTCGTCAAGCTCACCATCGGAGAACAGCGTGAAAACGCGTGAGCTGGACTGCTTGCGCTTGAGACCCAGTGCCCTGCCCACGGCAATCGTCAGACCCTGCCCCAGTGAGCCACCGGACATCTCCATGCCTGGGGTGTAACTGGCCATGCCCGACATGGGCAGCCTGCTGTCATCACTACCGTAGGTCTCAAGTTCCTCAGCAGGAACAATACCTGCCTCGATCAGGGCGGCATAGAGCGCAATTGCGTAGTGGCCATTTGAGAGCAGAAAGCGATCACGGCCCTCCCAGGCCGGGTTTGAAGGATCAAATTTCATGGCGTGGAAGTAGGCCACCGCCAAGACATCGGCAATGTCCAAGGCCTGCCCCACGTAGCCCTGGCCCTGCACCTCGCCCATGAGGACCGCGTTTCGCCGAATCCGATAGGCCCGTTCTTTGAGCGTGACACCAGAATTACTGTCTCGAGCGTTCAAAACCATCTCCTCTGTAGGTGGCGACAGTCTCGAGCCTTGCTTTTCCAGCGTCAAAAGAATAATTTCGCTATATAGCTGAATTTAATTCATCTTAATGACGCCATGCAACAACGAATCACCCTCAAGTCCATCCAAGCCTTCGAGGCTGCGGCCCGGCTCTCCTCGTTTGCGCTTGCAGCAGAAGAATTGTTCGTAACACCCTCAGCAATCAGCCACCAAATCAAGCTGCTCGAGGAGCAAATTGGGGTGCCGCTCTTTCACCGCGTACACCGATCGGTGGTCCTGACCGACGCCGGGCAGCGCTATGCCCAGGAGATCTCGGCCGCCTTTTTGAAAATTGCCCAGGCCACCAAGTCCGTCGGCCGAAGTGAGAAGAGCGATATCCTGACCATTCATTGCACACCGAGCCTAGCCGCTCAGTGGCTCATGCCCCGCTTGGCTCGATTCAGCAATGCACACCGCGATATTGATGTCCGGGTCAACGCCTCAACAGAGGCGGCCGATCTAATGGGACTGCAGGCTGACCTGGATATTCGGTATGGCAAAACCCGCGTTCAGCCACCGGGCACCATGAGTATTCCCCTGCCCACCGAGACGATTGTCCCCATGTGCTCTCCAGACTTACTCAAGGGCAAGCACGCAATTCGATCTCCGCAGGATCTCAATCAACACACCCTGATTCACAGCGAGTCTTGCCTGGTCGGCTGGCGAGACTGGGGGGCACAACAGAGACGCGTTCGACTCGATGTCACCCGAGGACTACGATTCGATCGGTCTTTTATGTCTGTAAATGCGGCAGCGGACGGGCTCGGCGTCTGCCTGGAGAGCTTGATCTTGGTCGAACGCGAACTGCAGACTGGGCGCCTGGTCGCACCATTTGGATACGAGGGACTGGCCGTCAACGGCTACACCCTGCTGGTACTGAAATCGCGCGCGGAGCTACCCAAGATTCGTTGGTTTAACGACTGGCTCTTTGATGAATTAAGGTTGTCGAATGACAGCCTGCTAAAGACCACGCCCAGGGGTTGAAACTCGAGCGGTCTGATGCAACCTGGATGATTGGCGTCCCCTAGGGGATTCGAACCCCTGTACTCACCGTGAAAGGGTGATGTCCTAGGCCTCTAGACGAAGGGGACCCGTTGGACTGTTACAGCGTGTTTCCTTGATGTGTTTGGTGGAGCTAAGCGGGATCGAACCGCTGACCTCTTGCATGCCATGCAAGCGCTCTCCCAGCTGAGCTATAGCCCCATGCACCAAAGAATCCGAGATGCTAATGGAATTCGAAATGCTTGTCCAGTCGAGGCGACGCCGACAGCCCCCTGCGTGCTAGCATCAAGCCACCATGACTGCTCAGCTGATCGACGGGCTCGCGCTGGCCCAGCAAACACGCGCGCAGGTGGCCCAACGTGCCGCCGCCTTTGAACAAAAATCTGGCCGCAAGGCCGGCCTGACGGTTGTCCTGGTTGGGGAAAATCCCGCATCTCAGGTCTATGTCCGCAACAAGGTCAAGGCCTGCGAGGCGGCTGGCATGAAGAGTGAACTCATCATGCTGCCGGCTGACACCAGCCAGGCTGCCCTGCTCACCAAGATTGACCAACTCAACGCCGACACCAGCGTCGATGGCATCCTGGTCCAACTCCCCCTGCCCTCACAGATGGACAGTCACCGGGTGATCGAGGCGATTGCGGCCGACAAGGACGTCGACGGCTTTCATGTGGCCAATGCCGGTGCCCTCATGACTGGCGCGCCTCAGTTCAGGCCCTGTACGCCCTATGGCGTCATGAAAATGCTGGAATCCATTGGCACACCGATCCGCGGGGCCCATGCAGTCATCGTGGGCGCCAGCAATATAGTCGGCAAGCCCATGGCCATGCTGCTGCTGGCCGCTGGCGCCACCGTCACCATCTGCAACAGCAAGACCCGCGACCTACCCGCCATGACCCGTCAGGCCGATATCCTGGTGGCCGCTGTGGGTAGACCAAAACTCATTGACGCCAGCATGGTCAAACCCGGTGCCGTGGTCATCGATGTTGGCATCAACCGACTCGATGACGGCAAGCTGGCTGGCGATGTCGACTTTGAATCTGTCAAACCCGTGGCTGGGGCGATCACCCCGGTGCCCGGCGGCGTCGGACCCATGACCATCGCCATGCTCTTGGTCAACACCATGGAATCTGCTGAAAGAAGACTCGTATGAACGCTCCTGTCCTTCGTCCCGAAATCGCCGCCCTGCTGGCCGTTGAACAGCCACCACGCTACGACGGTCTCACCCCCGACAACTGCTCTGCCGCCGTGGACCAGTTCATCGCTGCAGCCCGTCAGACCCTGGAACAAGTGGTCACCGATCAAGCGCCTGACACCTGGGCAGCCGTGATGGCCCCCCTGACCAGTGCCACCGAGCAGCTCTCGCGCACCTGGTCGGCCGTTCATCACCTCAACGGCGTCATGGACAGCCCCGAATGGCGTGAGTTGACCAACAGCAAGCTGGAGGCCGTCACCGGCTTCTGGTCTGAGGTGGCCCAGGATGAGCGGCTTTTTGCCAAGATGAAGCGCGTTGCCAGCAGCCCAGATGTCAAAGGCCGGCCCGCCCGTGAGCAGGCCCTGGCCCATGCCCTTCGGGACTTCAAGCTGGGCGGTGCAGAGCTGTCCGCCGACCAGAAACCCATTTTTGCCAAGCAGTCCACCCGCCTGGCCCAGCTCTCGCAGAAGTTCTCCGAACAGCTGCTCGACAGCACCAATGCCTCTGTGGTGACCATCACCGATGAGTCCAGACTCGACGGCCTGCCCGAGCATGTCGTGGCCACCGCAAAGGCCGAGGCCGACAAACGGGGCGTGACCGGCTACGTGCTCACCCTGCAGCAGCCCAGTCTGGTGCCAGTCCTTCAATTTGCAAAAGACCGCGCCCTGCGCGAGGAGCTCTATGGTCTGCAGGCCCGTCGCGCCTCTGAGTTGGCGGCCGAAGGCCCCTGCCACGACAACACACCGGTGATGGGCGAGATCCTGGCCCTGCGTCAGCGCCAGGCCCGGCTGCTGGGCTTTGGCAGCTCGGCAGAACTGTCACTGGCCTCAAAAATGGCCGACAGTCCTCAGCAGGTCATCGACTTCCTGCAAGACCTGGCCAAGCGCGCACGTCCCAGTGCTGAGCAAGACCTCGCTGAATTGCGCGCCTTTGCCGCCAAAGAGTTGGCCATCGCCGACCTCAAGCCCTGGGATGTCTCATACGCCAGCGAGCAGCTCCGTCAGGCGCGCTACAACTTCTCAGAGGACGAGGTCCGCCAATACTTTCAGTTGCCCAACGTGCTGACCGGCCTGTTCGGTCTGGTCACGCGGCTCTTTGGTGTTCAGA
>JACCDH010099561.1_pt1 | contig 21192 bp, 15 predicted proteins | sample 7442481 | NCBI WGS metagenome assembly JACCDH01 (sample SAMN15323433, study PRJNA562643) | freshwater metagenome | isolation source: river surface water | place: USA:Blue River Watershed | collected 2017-08-15
TTCTTTTTGAGTAAATTCATCAAGAACGTCGGTGTTCCTGATTCAAACCAATAATAAGCAAAGGTTGGATTATTAAGATTATGCATCATTGAATACGGATTGTAGACGCGTGGAAGGTCGATTTGAGATTTTCCAGCTGCTGCATTTTCCCAAAATCGATAGCCATTATAATATAATTTTGTCTGTTCTTTAAATTTATCGAGGCTTTTGCCACTTTCTTGAGCAGCAACATTCATATGCTCAGCCAACGTCGTATTAAGTTCTTCATCGGTGTAGCCAACTAAGTGGGCAAATTGGGGATTCATCGAAATATCTTGAATCTGATTAAAGCCAGAAAAAAGATTTGTCTTTGAAAATCGACTAATGCCCGTCACAAACAAAAATTTAATTGATTCATGCATCGCTTTAATACACGTGTAAAAATCTCGTATGATTGCTTGCATTTCTTTTAACGAATCAGGGCTTGTGAGGTGATGTAAAATCGGTCGATCATATTCATCGATAATAAGCACAACTTTTTTATTATCATATTTTTTTACTAATTGAAACAGCAGTCTTTGCAACATAGTTCCAGAAGTTGTTTTTTCAAAGCCTACAAGATCTTCTTTTTGGGCTATATCATATAAATAATCGGCTAATTCTTGAGTAAATATTTCTGGCGATTTGATAGAAATATTGCCAAAATCAAGATGAATGACCGGATGCACAGGAAAAGTATAATCGGTGTTTTTGGTAATCCAAAGATCTTCAAAAAGCTCTTTTTTCCCTTGAAATAATGCTTTGAGTGTTGAACATAAAATAGATTTTCCAAAGCGACGTGGCCGAGCAAAGAAATAGTATTTTCCCTGAATTAATTGATAAACATGTTTCGTTTTATCAATATAAACATAATTATCTTCACGTAATTCTGAAAAAGACTGGAGTCCCAAAGGTAATTTTTTCATACATATGTTCTCGCTTTAAAGAATCAAAAATAACTTCTTCCTTCATTCAACTCTACATCAATCTAGTAAAAAGCACAAATATGCCCACACGCACAAAAAAAGGCCCACCATTTTAAAGTGAGCCTTTTTTGAATTCGTATGTAATTATTGATGAGAATTAATCGTCGTCGCTATGGAACACTTCGTCTTTATCAAAGTATTCATCGCCGTTATCTCCCTTATCATCGCCTCTAAATTCTTGACTATGAAACGATTGATTACCATGCCTATTAGAGCTTAGCAATGAAAAACTCGGCATCTTGAAATTTTCTTTTTTGTTGTAAATCAATGAGCCAAGTGCAACAACTGCTGCTGCCCAGAACATTTTGTTTGCCTTGATGTTTTTAGGATTTACGTGCTTTTTAACCATTGCAAGTGCACAGCGTGCTTTTTCTGCTGATGTCAATGCAATGCGTTTACCTTTGAGTTTTTTGTTTTGCTCAGCTTGTTGCTGTTTTTCAGCTAACAATTTTTTAACTTCTTTTTTGTACGATGTCATGACATCTTTAGTCAACGTTGCTGCAGCAACACCAAGTGATGTAAAACCAATGTTTGTACTTGATGATGAAACATCATTGTTCATGTAAGATATCAAGGAATCAATGTCTTTTTTGTTTTTTTCATACGAATTAAGATCTTCTTCTAAAGAACTATTCTTACATTCATTCAAGCGATCGATTATAAACTGCTCATGATTCTTAGTACACTGTTGAAATATATTTATCTTAGACGTTCCTTTCTCTAACTCTTGACTCACATACATACAAACAAGTTCGTTTAAAACTGAACATTGACTGCCCACCAAGACAGATATATTTAATGACTTTATTTCTTTAAAATAGATTTCCAAGTAATATACAATAAAGTCTTTGAACTTTACGTCAGATCCAAAGTAATCTTTAGATGTTTCATTGAAGCAATCTAAATATGTTTCTAGTTGTTTATGTGATAAACAACCTCTGTATTCTTCTTTCAACACTATACCACACAAACCATAGATAAAAAAGCGTTCTGCAAAGGATCTATATACGCTATCTATCAAATTTTCGGATGAGTATTGGGAGAACTTAAATACTTCATCAAAAAATCCTTTAAAACAGTCTGGAGCCCTTGAATCTTCACACATAACTTGCATAAATCTTAGAAGACAATGATTATTTTTTTCTTTATAATCTGTAATAATATCGCCATTCGTTTTTTCTTTATAATCTCTAATAATATCGCCATTCGTTTGGCTTTGCTGAGAATGGCCATAACTCGCCATCACCGGAGCCATCTGCCCCAAGCTAATTGCGAGTAATAATGCTATCATTATATTTTTTTTCATAAGAATCCTCATTTAATAAAAAAATTATATTTTTATACATTCTATGATTTACGAAATTTTTATCGTCATTTTAGTTTCTCATAAAACTCAAAACCTTACAAGTCGTATTTATAAAATTCAAAAAAACAGGCTCTTTTATGAAAATATCTTTTCATTTTTCTCGTTTTTTTGCATGTTTGTTGTTACGATGAGCTCTCAAGCCGCAAATAAAATATAGCATGCAACCTTTTTGCCTGGTATACTAAAAAGGTTAATAATGAATTATATTTCCCCGTGAAAGTATAAAAATATGAAAAAATTACCTTTAGGCCTCCAGACCTTTTCAAAATTACGCGAAGAAAATTGCGTCTATGTCGATAAAACTAAACACATTTATCAATTGCTTCAGGGCTATTGTTATTTCTTTGCTCGACCACGCCGCTTTGGCAAGTCCATTTTATGTTCAACGCTCTTGTCATTATTTCAGGGGAAAAAAGAATTATTTGAAGATCTTTGGATAACCAAAAACACCGATTATACCTTTCCTGTTTATCCAGTGATTCATATCGATTTCGGGAGCATTACGGTTAAAACACCTGAATTATTTACACAAGAATTAGTAGATCGTTTATATGCGATTGCCCAAAAAGAAAATCTTTTGGACATTGAAAAGACAAGTCCTGGAACGATGTTACAAGATATAATGTCAAAATTAGTAAAAAAATATGATAATAAAAAAGTAGTTTTAATTATTGATGAATACGATCGACCGATTTTGCATCACCTCACAAATCCTGATTCATTACAAGAAATGCAATCAATTATTCAAAATTTTTACACGTGCATCAAAGCAATGGATCAATATTTACAATTTCTGTTTGTAACGGGCATCAGTCGATTTTCAAAGACCAATTTGTTCTCTGGTTTTAATCAGATTCAAGATATTTCTATGGATCCACAATTTGCCCACTTAGTTGGCTACACCGATGAAGAATTAAATACGACGTTGGCGGAACATATGAATGTTGCTGCAAATCGATGTAAATTATCGATGGAAGCATTTAAAGAAAAAACAAAATTATATTATAATGGATATCGATTTTGGGAAAATCTTTTTGAAGAACTTGATGGTTCTTTTGATTTAGCGCGCGTCTACAATCCGTATTCAATGATGCATAATCTTAATAATCCGACCTTTGCTTATTATTGGTTTGAATCAGGAACACCGACTTTTTTGATTAATTTGTTAAGAAAGAATCAATATCCAATTGAATCATTTGATGGTGTAGAAATATTACCGACACAACTTGGCGGGTTTGAAGCAGATCATATTCCATTAAAATCATTATTGTATCAGACTGGGTATTTAACGATTCAAAGCCAAGATCCAGAGACGAATATATTAACACTTACGTATCCTAACTTTGAAGTAAAAGATGCATTTTTACAACAGGTTCTTGTCTGGCTCACACAACTTGAAGAGGTACAGATTTTTACCCATGCTCGCAAAATATCATTCGCTTTTAGAAATCATGATCTTGTTGTCCTGGTCGACACTTTAAAATCGTTTTATGCCGCAATTCCATACACTATTCAACTTGAACATGAAAAATATTATCAAACGATTTTTTATACAATTTTGAAATTGTTAGGCATTGATATTCAAGTCGAGGTTGCAACTAATATCGGCCGCATCGATGCAGTTGTTAAAACAGAAAAATTCATCTACATCATTGAATTTAAACTTAATGCTGATGCATCAAAAGCACTTGAACAGATCAAAACCAAAAAGTACTTTGAACAATATCAACAAGACTCTCGTCCCATTACTTTGATCGGTATTACTTTTAGTACGCAAGAAAAAAATATTGGTGCTGTTGTCATCGAAGAACTGAAAAAATAACTATTTTTTCTTACTATCATTATTGCTCACTTCATCTATGCAAATCAGAACCTTAGAAGTCGCATTTATAAAATTCAAAAAAACAGACTCTTTATATGAAAATATCTTTTCATTTTTCTCGTTTTTTTGCATGTTTGTTGTTACGATGAGCTCTCAAGGTAGAAATAAAGAAAGGGTTTTTGATATGGTTATTGCAGAAATTATTCGATACGCGCGTCGTTATACATCTTCAATCATCAAAGGACTGATCTCCTCAGCATTTTTAGGAGTTGTGGCCGCATTGCCGAGTTATTACATCAAACACGTGGTTGACGACCTCCTTGTTACCCGGAACAGCCTCATGCTTGCGTATGTCGCGCTCTTTTTTTTAATTCTTTTTTTAGCAAAAGCATTTTTTATGTATTTAGCGCAGTGGTACATGCAAAAAGTAGGCGTGGCGATCACCTGTGACATTCGTGAAGAGCTTTTTTGTTCGATGACCAAGGTCTCCTATGATCGACTCCAGATGCTTTCAAAAGAATCGATCAAGACACATTTTTTGCATGACTTAAATCAATTGTACAACGGCATTACCGCTTTTATGCGGATGGGCATGCGGAGCATTTGTGAATTTCTACTCCTCATGATGATTGCTTTTTATCAAAATTATCTGCTCACCCTTGTCGCTTTTGCAATGCTTCCAGCGCTTGCCTGGTTTATGCAAAAAAACACACGCTGGCTGAGATCCTGTGCCAAAAACGCTCAAGCAGCAATTGAAGCACTGAGTGTTCGATTTCAAGAAACGTTACAAGGACTTTTTGAAATAAAATTATATGGCGCTGCTGCTCGAGAGCGCGATTGGTTCATCAAACATAATGCGATTGCACAAGCTGAAGCACTTAACATTGCTCACTATGAAGCATTGATTCCGGCCATTATTGAATTTTTTATTTTCTTCGCTCTTATTATTTCGCTCTACGTCGGCATTCATCAAGTCTATGCAAAAACGCTGACCGCCGGTGAATTGACCTCTTTTTTTGCAGCGATTATTTTTGCTTATCAACCACTTCGCCGTAGCACGATGATCATCGCCGAAGTCCAAAGCGCACTCGCTTGTGCTGAACGCATTTTTAGCACACTCAGACAACTGAATCACATGAAAGAAGAATTTATGGGCTACGTCCCGCCAATCAATTTTAAAAAAAATATTCAGTTTCAAAATGTTTCTTTCGAATACAAAAAAGGCCCAACGATTTTACATAACATCAATCTCACCATTAATAAAGGAGATCGAATCGCTATTGTTGGCACATCCGGCTCAGGGAAAAGCACCCTGTGCAACCTTCTTTTAGGACTTTTACGCCCAATCGAAGGAGAGATCTGTATCGATAACATGCCACTTTCATGGGAAAAAGCAGGACGCTGGCGCGAACAGATTGCCTATGTTTCTCAACATCCTTTTTTGTTCAATGCAACTATCAAAGAAAATGTTGCTTACAGCGTTGCACCCTCAGAAAGCAATACACTCGCCATTGAAACAGCGCTTAAAAATGCAGGACTCTGGAACTTCATTAGAGGATCATATCATGGACTTGATTTTGTCGTCGGCGAAGGAGGCTGTTATTTATCAGGCGGACAACGACAACGACTCGTCATCGCTCGTGCACTTTACACCAGACGTCCGATCATTATTTTTGATGAAGCAACTTCATCACTAGATGCTGAAGCAGAAGAAATTATTGCCGAAACTATCGCTCATTTAACCCCTGAAACAACGATTATTTTGATTGCTCATAAACCACTTTTAATCAATCAAATGGCGCGCATCTTTACTATGTATAATGGTCGGATCATTGAAAAAAAGAAAAAATCAATAATTATAACGCCATTATCGCTTCAGAATTGAGCAATACAAGAACAAAATTAAAATACTCGCACTCTGAATATTATTTTTAGTAGACTCAAAATTGATATCAAAGAGGGTTGGGGGGACCTAATATGAAAAAAAGCATTCTTATTGTTTTAATTTCTCTATGCCTCTTGTTTCTCTTTATGTTCCACAAAAACTCTTCTAAACAACAACAAAAAAACAGTAAAATGATTCCTCGCATCCATGCCGATGATCTCAAAATGAGCAATAGTCTCATTAAACCAATTGCCTTTGTTCGCCTTCTATGGGCTCCCGTTTTTGAAACTAACAATACTGATCAAGAAGCACTCTTGTATCTCTGCATGGGAACCCCCCTCTATGGCTATGAATCAGATGAAAAATGGATTTCCATTGAAATTGAAGGAAAAGAACGATGCTGGGTTTTAAAAAATCACGTAAACTTTGCAAAAAAAAAAATTAAACGCTCAATGCATAATAAAATCCGTGATGCAATCATTAAATCGGCCATGCTTTTTTTAGAACCAGAAAACCAACCATCTAATCATTTTAAAATCGATTCTACATTCAATAGCGCACAACTAATTCATATGATTTATCAAGCTCAAAACATGCAGATTCCTCAAACAGCATCTGAACTACATCAAACCAGAGCACCGATCCAAGGAACCCATTGTAAACCGGCGGACCTTCTGTTTTTAATTGATGCAGAAGACAAAAAAAAGATTTTTCCTTTTTTATATCTGGGCGACAATCATCTTTTTTATTTTTCTGAAAAAGATAAAAAATGCCGTATTATCGATGGATCAAAAGAATTAAACATTGATATTTCTCTCATAAAAAATGGACAAAGCATCGGCAAATATCTTATTTTCTTAGGAACATTTTTTTCATAATTTTTTAAAAAAGTTAACCTGAAAAGGAATAATATGCCTATAAAGCCATTTTCATATATTCTACCCCTTTTTTTGATCATGTTTAGTTTTTTATATTTCTCACATGGATCTTATATTTTTTCAGAAAAACAAATTACTCTGTCTATAGAAAAAGCTCATTTAAGTCCTGCCTGGTATGAACAAAATCCTGAACTTTTAAAAAAACAGATCAAAGAGAATATAGAAATTGGAAAAAATAATTTTCTTGGCAATTTGAATATCGAACAGCTTAGAGCAATCATTGTGCCTCATGCAGGACATTATTATTCAGGACTTTGTGCAGCAGTCGGCTACGCCGCTTTACAACAGAAAAAAAATCTTAATCGCATTATTCTTTTGGCCCCGAATCATCATGTTTATTTTGAAGGCGTTGGACTTCCTTCATATCAAGAATATCAAACCTGCCTAGGCTCAGTCTTTGTTGACACTGATGCCTGTGAAATATTAAAAGAATCAGAATTTTGCAAGGAACAGCCTGCCGCACATGAAAAAGAACATGCGCTTGAAATACAATTTCCTTTCTTACAAATTGTTGCTCCAGAAATCAAAGTTGTTCCTCTGCTTGTGGGTGAACTGACCGCTAATTCAATACCAAGCATAAAAACTGTTTTAAAAAAAATTATCGATGAACAGAGTATCATTATTATTAGCAACGACTTCATTCATTATGGCCCCAATTATTCATACGTTCCCTTCAACTCATCATTACATAAAAATCTTGTTGCTCTTGATGGAGGGGTACTTCAATCACTCGCCTCATATTCTTTACTTGAACTACAAACCATGTTTAACAGAACACATGCAACAGTCTGTGGACGAAATCCACTTGCATTACTTACCATGCTCTGTGAAGAGCAAGCAGATCAAATCGAGTCTTCTCTCGGCTGTTATTATCTCTCAGCACATGCTGATGCGATCTCAAAAAAGGATAATCATTATTTTGACATAGTAACTACTCCTCTCAATGACAAGCAACTCAAAAATTCTGTTAGTTATGCAACGATCCTTTATACCCAAAAACAAGATTCTTTTATCCAAAAACCAACCACCTTTGAAGCAATGCTTCTTTGTAAATATGCACGACAAATCCTTGAGCAATATTTTGATGCAGAAAAAGAATGTTCTCCGCTCCAACTCAACATGCCTTTTTTTAATCAATTGAATGGTGCCTTTGTTACCTTGAAAAACAAACAAGGTACCTTGCGCGGATGCATTGGCAATATTTTTTCAAATAGACCATTGCATGAAACAATACAAAAAATGACTCTTGCTGCAGCTCTTGAAGATCAACGATTTAAACCGGTTAAAAAAGAAGAACTTGATACTATTAATATTGAAATATCACTTCTTTCTAAACCAGAAAAAATAAAAACTGTTGATGAAATTATCCTCGGTACTCATGGCGTTATTTTAACCTGGGCCGATAGCAAACATAATATTAGACGTAGCGCTGTTTTTTTACCTGAAGTTGCAATCGAAAATAATTGGTCTTTGACTGAAATACTTGAACAACTCAGCACAAAAGCTGGATGTACACCAGATGCATGGAAAACGTCATCATTTGAAATTTTTTATTCGATAAAAATAAAAGAAATAGAAAAAGCGTAAGACAAGTCCTACGCTTTTTTATATGAATTATTTAAGCAAGTGCTGCAATGTCAGCGTCAAGATTTTGAATAAACTCTACAGTACATGCTTGTAACCGATCAAACTGTTCTTCTGGCGTTAACATAAGAGCAGTATATTTTTGAATCGATGGATGCTCATCTATGATCGATTGATACATAAAATATTGCCTTAAATTCCAACCAGTTAAAATCTGTGTTGTAAGAAGCCAACGAGGATCACCATGCAATTTTATTTCTTTCCATTTAAGTCTTCTCAATAATTTTTCTCTTACAGAAGATAAAATATCTTTCTTAGATATTGTCGAAGAACATACATATTCCATCCGTTGATCAAGTCGATATCGAAATAAATTTATAATACTACGAGCATGACCAATAAGTAATTCATTATTTTGTGGAATATTAAGCAATGAAAAATCAAACTCTACTAATAATTCAGCCAAATATCGTTTAAACCAAAGTTCTTTAATCTCTTCATCAGAAAAATCTTTTTTACCATGCCTTGAACACCAACGAATATATAAATAAATACAGACTGGATCAATTATATTATTTTTCAAAAATTGCTCTATTGATTCATGTTTCTCTATATCAAAGCGCTCAATTTGATCATAAAAAAATCGTTGCATTGGGGCATAATCACCTTTAATCATGCATGGATTAAATATTTTTTCTAATACTTTAAATGTAAGACTTTCTGGTTTATCATCCAATTTAATATAAGGTCCTTTTTTAAATTCATTTAATGCCTCAATGCTGTCATAATCTTTTACATAATTACGCGCATCTGGTCGTGTTTGATCAAAAAAACACCTACCTTTCTTATTAAACAAATAGGAAGTATCTGCCCCATAAAGTCCCCCAAAAAACAACGTTGCAAAAACAAATACTTGTTTTATCATTATCCATCTCCTCTTATATAAAAACCATTAATACCTATACTTCTTTTTTCACTAATCCATATCGCTTAATCCATTGTTCATATGCCTTTTGAGACAATGCATTAACAAAGTCCTTATTTGATTCATCTTCATTTTTTTGATAAAAACATTCTGTATAATGTACATAATGTGGAGAATATGTAATTGATTCATACGGCCATGAATAACTAATCCCAAAACATAAAATCCATGAAGGATCAGGCAAATCACTCCAATTTTTTACAGATTCTTTCCATTTATATATTTCAGAACATATAAGAACAAGCTCTTCTTGAGTCATTTCAAGCATACCAATAGTTTCAAGATGCTGCCTGATTTTATTTGCATGGTTTTTAATAGTCATACTATCAAATAATGATGCATCTCGTGCTACTGCAATATTCATGTATAAAAGAAAAAGTTGTACATATAACTTCCATGTCACCGCAGGAAAATTACGTTCTTTAAGTACGCGAGCCGTCATGTATGCAAGAGCTGGATCTTCAAATGCTTTTTTTTTAAGCCATTTAAGGGCATCAAGATCTGCTTGCACTTTAACTTCTAGTGGTAAAGAATAAAAAAAATCACGCAAATTTTGGTATCGCCTATTTTTAGTTAAGATATCAAAGCATTCACTATTAAAAGTTAATGGGGTCAAAAAATATTGCATAAGCGAATATCTCATTGCCGATAATTGAACAGTAGTTGTTGAAATAAGAAAACACGTAACAATAACTCGAAGTAGCCTCATTATAAACTCCTTATTTTATAATTAAACCTTTCAAAGAATATAGAAAAAATTTTATTAAATGCAATCTTAATCTTATTTTCCTATTTATGAGTATATCAAAAAATTGACTTCCCTTTCAGGCTCGATACATAACTTAAATTTCGAGATCGTCCCCATGCGGTCACAAAATCATCATATGAATACCATCGCTCAGTCTGCTTTATATCTTTAATTGCTGGATCAATGCATCGCACCATTTTTTTCTTTCGATCCCAACCGATGACCACGATAAAATGACCATTATTATAGGGAACCAATCCCCCTTTTAATTTTCCTCGCACACTGACAGCAACAGGAATTTTTTGACACAAATATCGATGGAGAGCTTCAAAATCTTGCAATCGCCGCACTGAATAAAAAACTTTTCCTTTTGTTTCTTGATATGCATGCGCAATATTCATCAACCAATTTCCGTAAATATCAAGTCCTGCATCATGAACTTGACTCACTCCTGCAATAAGTTCTTCTTCTGTCAAACGATGCGAAACATCTTCACATAAAAATGTTTTTTTAAAATAACGAACCATCATAAACATTGAAATAGGCGAACAAAAATCTTTGCATCGTGGATGCCTGCCGACCCATTGTGTAAAAGTAGGAACATTTTTAATCATAATCGATGGAAGATGCGAAGCTTTATTATTTTTTTTATATGCATCAAGATGTGATGTTGACGCAAATAATGCATGAAGATCAGAAAGATTTGCTCCTTTTTCTGCCGTCACTTCTATTTTAAATTGACTGGCCAAAATTTTTTTCTGCATTTCAACGCGCACATATTTGGTATGTACCAAAGATGTGCCCGCAAAACCAAATGTCTGCTGCATATTTTTGCCCCAAGCTGCCAATTTTTTAAGCGGCGACCACTTGCCATCATAGAAAAGACTTACTTTAAAAGTAAAAAAACCTTTTTTTGGACGCATTGCATTCCACGACAAAATCAATTCATCAAAGGAACTTACAGCACCTGAAGACCAAATATATTTTTTTGTTGTTATTTTTTTTGCATCAACCAAATGTGTATGTGCCGTAGAAAAAAGCGTTTTTGGGCATAAAAAAGATCGTTTATTTTTACCTTGCGCAAAAGAAAAAACAGAAAAAAAGCTCATAAACAATAATAAAAAACTTTTTCTCATGCTCTTCATCCCGCACCTTTTTCTGAAAATTACTTATATAAATTCTTTATTTTCCCACACAAAATGTACGAAAAATTTCATCATGAAATCGATCAGTAACACTTTTTCCCGACAATTGAGCAAGATGCTCTAACGCTTCTTTCAAATGCCACGCAACCATTTCTGCTTGAAATCCTTCACCTAAAAAGTGTAACGATTTTTCACACATCTGTACAATATGTTGTAAATGACTCATGTGCCGCTCATTAAGCATATATGAGGAAGAGAAAGAAGCTGTTAATAAAGCAATTTCTGCATCAATCGCTGTACGCAGTTGATCAAGTGATTCTTTTTCAGAATACGAAATAGTATACATTTTATCATGCAAGAAAGTATTTTTTTGTTCTTGCAAAAAACCCAAATCAATCTTTGTCCAGACAATAATAATTTTTTGAGAATATTTTTTATACAATCGTTGATACAAGGCTGCCTCTTGATGAGATACTAAACGTGATCCATCAATAACTAAAAGAACAATGTCAGCGGCCTGAGATTCTTGCCATGACCGCTCAATTCCCTCTTGTTCAATTAAATCATTAGTTTCACGAAGCCCTGCAGTATCCACATAATTTCTAAAAAAACCCTGTTGATATAATGAAGATTCAATCGTATCACGCGTTGTCCCAGCATGGGGACTTACAATCGCACGATTTTTACCAACTAGCGCATTAAACAACGTCGATTTACCTGCATTCACTGCACCAATCAACGCAATACGAATACCCTCTTTAAATCGTTGCTGGTAAACATTTTTTGATAAAACTTCAAGAATTGATTGCTTGGTCTCAATAAGCGCTTGATTAATTCGCGCTTGAAAGTCGAGATCTCGCTGCTCTTCATCTAAAAATTCAAATGAAGCTTCAACAAGCACTAATGATTTCATTAAATCATCTTCTATAGTTTTTACATAAAAAGAGAGCGAGCCTTGCAATTGACTCAAAGAGGCTTGGACAGCTTGTTCATTCGTTGCATTAATTAATTCATGAATCGCTTCAGCTTGCAAAATATCAATTTTACCATTCAAAAAAGCACGCTTTGAAAATTCACCCGGCTCAGCACGACGAATTCCTTGTCTCTGTGCTACATCATACACCGATGCAATAATACAAGGATTATTATGCAAAGTAATTTCAATAGTATCTTGCCCTGTAAACGTTCGAGGTCCACGCAATGCAATAAGCATTCCTTCATCAAATAATTGATTTGTATCGGGATCCTGTAAAAAAAAGTGATGCACTGTATGTGAATCAATAGTCTCAAGATTTTTTTTACCGATAAAACGACATAAAGGTGCCATTTTTGAAAATGCATCAGATCCAACAATGCGCATCAACGCAAGTGCCCCACTTCCACGCGCGGTGCATAATGCTATTATTGCTTCTTCATCTCTTGATATCATCAATATCAACTACGAATTATTAGATTCTTGATTTTGAACACCAAAAACAACTCGATATCCTTTAAATTTTTTCTTAAATTCTTTTTTAATCATTTGAAGCATCAAGAATGCCAAACTTGTGTAAACACGATATGCTTGGTCGTTATTTTCATACAAAGAATTTTCAAACAAAATTCTCAACTGAAATCCATCAACTTTATGAATAAAAGGAGTTTGAATTTCCATGATCTTAAAAATAGACTTTAAAAATGTTTCTACTGCCTGAATCATTGGCTCAGTCCAACGCTCTTTATGCTCTAATTCACTATTTTCCGAAGTTTCAACTAAAATTTCTTCTAATTTTTTAACTGGCTTTACAATTTTTTTTTGTTCATTTTTTTTGTTGTTTTTTTCTTCTACAGAAACAACATTCTCTATAACATCAATTTTTTTTTCTTGCTGTTTTTTTGGCTTTTCAAGAACTCTTCTTTCACCAGACTTCTTATCATCAGCAAAACAATTAGTCTCTGCTTGTAATCGCTCGGTATCACGCATTACTTTTTCAAGAATATCTTGATGATTAAAAGTTTTTTTTTGATCTTGTTTACTATCTGATCTTTGATGTGAAGGACGTTTATCATACTGAGCAAAATCATATGAAATCGAAACAACCACAGAATTTTTCCATGCTATACCCAAAAAGCGCTGTTCTTCATTTTTTAAAACTTTAATCGAAAATTCAACGGGCATTCCAGCCTTAACCCACGCAGCTTCAACAGCTCTTATAATTGAAGAACCTTCTTGTAATAACGATTTCATGCGTAAAACCTTTCTTTACTAACCATACTATTATAATAAGCTATATCCAAAAAAGCCGATCTTTGACTTCGTTTCAATAAAAAAAGACAAAAAAAAACTTTTGCTACTACAAAGCTTGTTACAATAAAAAATTGATATAAAAAACCAAAAACATCGCTTATGAAAAATATAAAAAGCAATTAAACCCCCTGAATACAAAGTAGATGGAGCGGGAAACGGGATTCGAACCCGCGACCCCTGCCTTGGCAAGGCAGTGCTCTACCACTGAGCTATTCCCGCAGCATATGTTATGAAAAACATACTTAACAATAGTTACTTTACCAAAACCAAATTGATTGTCAATCAAAAAAAGAGCTTTTTTTACATGAAGAAGGATCATACTTGATAAAAATTCCTACTTGGAAGAAAAAGAGCATTATCTTCAAAAACAAAGAATTTACATTCATGTTTTTTATGTCAAATACAGAATTATAGTTTTTAAGAAGGGCCTTTTGATACGATAAAATATATATCATTATTAAAAAAAGGAGAAAAAAACATGTTTGACTCAAAAAGAAAAAAAAATCTTATCATACAGACCGCCTACTTTATTGCATGGGCATCGATATCACTTTATGCAGCAGCTCCACTCCCACAAGGTGGGCCTAATATCATGCCTCAGTCAGTGCAACCAATAAATCCTACCACCAAGAATACAAAACCTAACAATCCTTCACAAAATCAAGAAATTTCTCTTCTTCAGGATACTCAAGAAAATGGCCCCGAAGAAATTAATATCAATACTATATATAGCCAAGCAGAACAAGCATACAATCGATTAATACAAAAACAGCAGGCCATAGATCAGGCGATCCAAAATTATATAAAACAAAAATATGCCATTGATAATAATGCTGATGAATGCGCAAAGCTCATGGGGCAAAAAGAAGGACGCATAAAAGGATTAATTACTTCTATTGAATCGCATAACAAAGAAAGAATGCAAACATTTAACACAAAATTACAAGAAGCTCAAACTGCCAACAAACTAGAAAACATTCCTCTTTTAAATAATATTTTACAAGAACTCAAAGCACACATAGATGCTGCACATGCATTACAAAACTCACTTAATGAAATTCACAAAGATTTTGACGCGATGCAAATAACACGAGGCAATATCCTGATTACAAAAAACCAGATTCAACAAAAAGCCTTACAACATGATACTTATAATGATCAAATTCAAAAATTAAAAAGCAATATAACTCAAAGCAATCTCCCTCAAGTGCCAAGCATCCTCATGCAACAAATGAAAACAATAGAAGAAAATGCTGAAAAAATTTTTCAAGAAATCATAACCCAAAGTAATCTTAATAATTTAAATGAAGTGCGCGGATTAATCCAAGCGATTAATGCAAAACTACAAACACTTGATGGCCAACTTAAAGATCTTGCCACTAAGCTTGATACGATTAAAACAATGATTGAATCATATGAAAGCAACAATGAACAAAAACTAATTCAAACGATCAAAACAACCTCTCAACAACTTATAGCAGAAGAAACAAGAAAAGGCACAGAAAAAGAATCTCTATTAAAAAAATTAAAAAATATGGTGACATTTAATAAAACAGTTTTTGGATGGATCAAAGAATATACAGCTGATGTAAAAAAAAAACTGCGTGCACAAGAATAATTTTTTTATATAAGTGACTTTAATTGTTCTAATGCCTGTGTAATATCTTGAGCAAGCGGCGCTTCAAAGAAATATGCTTTCCCTTGATACTCAAAACTACATTGATACGCATGTAATGCTTGCCGCCCAATTAAAGGCGAAGCTTTACCATACGTTGCATCGCCAACAACAGGATGTCCTATCGCTGTCATATGCACACGAATTTGATGTGTTCTGCCCGTAATAATAGTAACTAACAGAAGCGCCTGATTTTCAAAATATTGCATTGTTTCAAAATGCGTCTCTGCTGATCGACCATGCGGATTTGTATGGGTCATTTTATGTCGATGCACTAGATCACGACCAATTGAAAAAGTAATGCTTCCCTTTGCATCAGGATGCCCTTCAACAAGTGCAAGATATTTTTTTTTAATCTGACGATTTTTAAACATTTCAGAAAAAATTCCTGCGGCTTGAACAGTACGTGCCACTAATAAAAGTCCTGATGTATTTTTATCAAGTCGATGCACAATGCCAGGCCGCTCTTTAGTTTCAAAGGCCAAAAATTCAGGATATCGATGCAAGATGCCGTTCACCAGAGTAATTTCTTCAGGATTAGTCGATGCAGGATGAACCGCAAGTCCAGCCGGTTTATTAATAACCAAAAAATCAGGGTGCTCAAAAATAACGTCAAAATCAACGAATTCTGGTGCAAGATTAATTGTCTTAGGTACAAGCATGCTGATTTCTATGTGGTCACCCTCTCGAACTTTATAGCCTGATTTTAACATTGATTTACCCTGCACTTTAACATGCCCTGCTTCAATCAATTGCTGAAAAAAAGAACGTGAAAAATCTGAACAAAGCTGAAAACAATACTGATCAAGTCGAAGACCTACTTTGTCAAGATCGACAATAAAACGTTGCATGTTATTGTTATTTGAGCTCATGAGATTGATACGTTTCATCGTAAAGCGTTTCACGATATTTTATAAATTGATAAATAAAAAAAGAATAAATAGCGATAGCCTTGATTCCCATTAAAACTGTTTGAATCGGCAACTTCAAAAGAATAGCGCCAACCAATTCTGATGTATTTGCAATAGCAATAAATGTCGCATAAAAGAAACTAAATCCCTTTACTGATCGTGTTTTACGCATCTTTGCTGCTTGAGGAAGCTGACACATCGTATCACAAAAAAAGGTAATCCAACCGGCCAACTGCCCCATCAAAAATGGTTCAAAACTTGCAACGATATAAAAAATGCCTGCAAAAAAACCATTAAGCCCCAAAATACGTGTGACTCGCTTATTTAAATGTGGTTCACCATACCAAATACGCTGCGCAACAATGGTCATAACCAAACAGAAAGAGACTGGTTCAAGAATTTTATAAGGCCCTGGAAGATCAAGACAAAAGATATAGCACATGTAAAAAATATAGGTATTTAAATATAAAAAGATAAAAAGATCACTCAATCCTTCAATGGATCGAAGACGGAAATTAGTCCATGCTTGAGCAAACGCTGCAGCAAAGTAAGTTCCCACAGAAAGCCAGGTTAAACCATAAGCAATCTGTTCAACCGTGATCATACGGATACCCCTTTATTAAGTTGTTGAAAACAATATATAATAAAGAAGGATGCGACGGGGGCATGTTTTTTCCTCTTTGTAAAGAGTTTATATAAATACACTTTAAAAATAGCAATAATAAAATCTGTAAAAACAATACAAAGAGATGCTTTTTTTGTAAAGAAAAAATTTATTCTCGTACAATATTTTCTCCCTCTTCTAATAATTTCTTATAATACTCTGAATGATTAACCAAAACATCAAATGAATAAAAACAGATTTCTTGCTCTGTTGCCAATAATGAAAAATCTACAATTCCAGAAGCTTTTTCAAGTGTTTTAATATGATGAGCAATAACGATCGTCACCATTGTTTGCGATAATTCAAAAATCATATTAGTAATCGCTCGTTCGCTCATACGATCAAGACTACTCGTTGGTTCATCAATAAGAACCAAGGCAGGTTTAAAATACCGAGCACGCAAGTACAAATTTGCAAAATTAAGTCGTTGTCTTTGCCCACCAGAAAGATTAAATCCACCATCACCGATAAAAGTTTTAAGACCATTTTTCGCTCTAAAAAGATTCCAAAGCCCAACACGTTCTAGAATATTAATCAGATCATCGTCTTTATATTGCGCTTGATCAAGCGGTAATCCAAACAATAAATTATATGCTAGCGTTCCCCGCATGCTACTTGCAACTTGACTCTGAAGCGCAATTTTTTGTCGACGCGTTGCATCGTCAACAGCATAAATATCGATACCATCGATCATCACTGTCCCCTGATTCGGCTTCAACTGTCCACCCAAAATAGATATCAAAGTTGTTTTTCCAATACCAGATGGCCCAATAATGCCATACAGTTTTGATTTTTGTTCTTCTGGAACAACTAAATGAAGGCTATGATTTGAAAAAATGCGTGCCTTAGCAGCATAGTCAAAAACAATATTATTAACGCTCAAAGTTGTAACTGCTTGAGTTGTCACCGCTGGATACGGAGAAAATGTTTCATAGGTCGATAAAACCGGAAATGTCTGTTGCCCAAAATGCTTCATAAATTCATAAAAATTAGTAATGCGTGCATATGATCTAAAAAAAAGTCTTAATGGTTTATCAAGCTTCACCAGATCATTAGTTCCTCTTAAATAAGTCGCAATGAGCGTTGTTCCTAAAATAGGACTGATCAAATTCGTAAAAACAAGATGAAAAATATAAAAACCGACCAGCGTTACCATCACAACATACAAATTCTTAAATAACATGCGCAAATCAACATACGACTTCCAAAAAAATGCCTCGGCCTTCATAGCATTTTTATTTCTTTCTTGTAGCCGCTTGATCGCTTCATTGGTTGCAAAAGTCGAACGAATTAACCAAGCCTGCGTAAGATTTTCCACTGTCGTTGCTTTTAATTTATCATCAGCTTCAAGAAATTGTTGCTCATATTGAGGAATCATCCGTCTAAAAAATAAAATATTACTCGACATTAAAAACAAAATCGTACTAGCGGCGATCAACCCTAAATGAAAATCTATAGAGATAAACGTTACCACAACAGTTACTGCAGAAATACACAATTCTAACAGGCCACTACTCGTGAAAGAATCAAGAAGATCTTCATACGCAAGCGCAGCGCGCTGCGCTTTATTAAGAACCACACCGCTCGATCGATCACTATGAAAGAGAGGATCAACCGTTAAAAAAAATTCATGTGCTGCATAATAAATACTATGAATACAATGCAACTGAAACAAAGAGTTGGTCATCCGAATAAAATAATCAAAAATATAAATTCCCATCCAAACAAATGCCAAAATCCATAAAAGATCAAGTCGCTGATTTTCAAAAATATATCCTAAATACAAGGGCAATTGCGTGGAAAATGAATACGTAATACTGAGACCAACAAAGACGAAAATTCCTCGTGTTTTTTGATCAGAAATAACTTTCCACCAAGGATCATTAAAATTAACGGGCAAAACTTTAAGTCTCGCCTCAAGACTTTTTTGAGTAAAATATGTCAACAATTTGCTTAACATTTTGGATCTCTTTTTCTAAACATGTATATTTTTATTCTCTTCTATTCTTTTACTAGTTTAACTGATTTTTCAATAAAAAAACAGAGATTTGTCAATTAAAATAAGCAAATAACCTTACTAATTAATGAAAATAACCAACACCAGAATACTATTTTACAATTGAAATACTTGTTTTATATAGCTTCTTTTTGTGCAACAATTGCCATTCGTTCTGATTTTTCTTTTATAAATCCTGTTCCATTGATGGCCACTTGCTCAAGAACAACAAAGCCATTTATTCAAACATTTAAATGTTGTAATAACATCTTCAAACGTGCTGCATGGATTTTTTATTTCTTGTTCAAGTCGTGCCTTCTAAAGTAAATAATGGAGCTTTTTCACTCATCATTTCTTGAAAAAGCAATGAAAATCCTAAAAGATTTATTTTACAAATTCCTTAAAACTATATACTGATATATTTCTTTCTTTTTCACTAAAGGTAATACCGATCAATGTCATAGGTCGCTTATCTGCAAAATACTGCTCTGCATACTTTTTTGATTCAATCTGTTCAAGCGCTACAGTGGGTGATTTTTCTAACTTAAATTCAATGATGTACAAATACTTTTCTGCTTTAATCACTGCATCAATGCGGCCAATATTTGTACTCACTTCAACTTCAATCTGAACACCAATCAATTTTAAAATAGTGTAAAAAATAGTCTGAAAATATTTTTCTTGCTTAATGTGAATAGTATTGGGTATTAAAACATAAAACTCTTTTAATTTTTGTATAAATTGATCAAGTAAATGCTTTTGCAATGACTCATGTAATACTTTTAAATAATCATTAATTTGAGCATTTTTTAATTTTGACAACCAAACAAGTATTTGATTAGACATCCCTTCTTGTACTTCTAAATTAGGATACTTTAACAAAAAATTTTTTGATTCATCATCATAACTCTCAATAGTTAAATACCCTGTTTGATATAAAAGCGTCGTCAAAGATAACGAAAGAGGATCAAAAGCACTTAAATTAGATCGCGATTCTTTTAAAGTATTGAGATCAGCTAAAGAATACTGATTGCTTTCCATTAATTTTAATAAAAATGTCGGGGTTCCCGATGTAAACCAATAGTCCTTAAATATGGGATTGGTAAGATTATGATGAATGGAAAATGGATTATACACACGCACAATCGACTCTGGATTTATTTTACTTGGAGGATTTTCCCAAAAACGATAGCCATCGTACCACTGACGCATCATATCAATAAACTCATCTTGATCATACTCAGTTTGTTGACTGGCATATGCAATATGTTCAGATAAATACTGCTTAATCTCTGCCTCAGTATATCCAACCAAATGAGCAAAGCGATAATCCATTGAAATATCTTCAACATGATTAAAACCAGAAAAAATACTTGTCTTTGAAAATCGACTGACACCTGTTACAAAAATAAATTGTATCCACTCGCCACAACCTTTTATAAAATTATAAAAAGCGCGCAAGCTATTTTGCATTTCTAAAATAAGTTCTGGTTTATCTACATTATCAACAATCGCTTTATCATATTCATCAATAATGAGTACCACATTTTTATTATATTTTTTTACTAATTTTAAAATAAGACCATACAACATTTCGCCAGGATTAGTCATTTCAAGAGGCTTAATATCTTCAAATTCAGCTATCATATTCAAATATCGCATTAAACTTTGATTAAGCTCATCTGAAGACTTAACTGCTATTTTATTAAAATCAATATAAATCACTGGATGAACAGGCCAAGAATAATCGGTGTTTTGACTGATCCACAAATCAGTAAACAATTCTTTTTTACCCTGAAAAAGAGCCTTGAGGGTTGAGCACAGAATTGATTTGCCAAAACGACGTGGACGAGAAAGGAAATAACAATAGCCATCAAATAGTTGATAAATATATTTCGTTTTATCAACATAAATACATTTTTCTTTTTGTATTTGTTCAAAGGACTGTAAGCCCAAAGGTAATTTTTCCATATGCATAAACTTTCAAAAAAATAGACTAAAAACTATTAACTCAAAAAGTATATCATGCAAAAAAACTGAATGCCAGACTTTTAAAGTTCAGAAAAAACAGACTTTTTCTTCTTTAATCGATACAAAATCTGTTGCACTCAGGCATTAATTTGTAAATTTTGATCGATCAAAAAATACGACTCTATGTCTTTTTTTTGCCAGGTGCGCAAAA
>JACCDH010269175.1_pt1 | contig 21183 bp, 16 predicted proteins | sample 7442481 | NCBI WGS metagenome assembly JACCDH01 (sample SAMN15323433, study PRJNA562643) | freshwater metagenome | isolation source: river surface water | place: USA:Blue River Watershed | collected 2017-08-15
CTTTATTTACCCCATCCCCACTTCAGAAACTGCGGCATAATTTTTCCCCAAGTTTCAATATCATGTTTTCCGTCGGCTAATTGCAAATATTGGATATGATTCTCGGTATAGCCCTTTGCCTTTAGCGCAATAATTAAATCTAACGCATCATCAATTGAATCAATGATCCCATTATTGTTTCGGTCAGCAGTTTCATCTAATTCTCCACATTCAATAAAAAATTGCAACCAAGGATGAAACCTCCCTTTTCTAATTTGCAAATGCATCAATCTATCCTGTTCATCATCATAACCATCTTCGTAGCCTTTTCTTCTCCACCAAAGTGACGGACTGAATAGGCCAACTTTTCTGAACTCACTTGCATTATTCCATGCAATATCCATTGCGCTTAATGCTCCGAGAGAAAACCCTGCGAATGATTTATCCTTGAATGATGGGGCATTGTATTTTTTTCTGATAAAAGGCAGTAGCTCATCAAATATGAACTTGCTATATAAACCAGCTTTTGCTCCTCTCCCATTAAAATCGGCGGAATAAGCGGTGCCATATTCCATTTTACGTTCCGTACCACAATGAATACCTACACATACAATTGGCTCAATATTTCCGTCATTTAATAATTGAGCAAAGATTTCTTCAAAAGACATTTTGATTAAATCTTGACCATCGTTAATTAATAAAAGACTTACCTGATCTAGGTAATGAATTTTAGAAGGCATGTAGATATCAATGGTAACATCTCGCTCTAAATATTCTGAATGAACCACACTGGTCTCCACCTGCAAAACAGGTGGTTGAAGAATAACATGATTGGCCATAAATCAAAAATAGGGTAATGGATGAAAAATAGGGCAACACAATAAAAATAGATGGCTATATTTTTTTATTTATCTATAGATAGCTTAAATTACGAATCAACCTTAAAAACTGCAATTATGAAAAAGATAGGTATTCTCTTTGGCCAAGAAAGAAGCTTCCCCAATGCTTTTGTTGAAAGAATTAACAGTAAGCAAGTAAAGGGAATTACAGCAGAGCCTGTAAAAATTGATAAAGTAATCCAAGGAGAAAGCAGTGGGTATGCGGTGATTATAGACAGGATTAGTCAAGATGTACCTTTTTACAGAGCTTACTTAAAGAATGCTGCTCTATGTGGAACTGCGGTAATCAATAATCCATTTTGGTGGAGTGCAGATGAGAAGTTTTTCAATAATTGTTTGTCTACAAAAATTGAAGTAGCTGTTCCAAAAACAGTCATACTCCCTTCTAAAGAATTACCTACTGATACTGCAGAATTATCTTTCAGTAATTTATCTTATCCATTAGACTGGGAAGGAATTTTTAAATACGTTGGATTTCCCGCGTATATGAAACCATTTGCAGGAGGTGGCTGGAAAAATGTTTATAAACTCACAGACATGAACGATTTTTTTGAAAAGCATGCAGAGACCGGTCAGTTAGTGATGCTACTACAAGAAGAAATCGTTTTTGAAGAGTATTATCGCTGTTATTGTATTGGCGGTAAATATGTACGTATCATGTCTTACGAACCAAGAAACCCACACCATCTTCGATATGCAGCAGATTTTAAACCTTCTGCAGAGAAACTCAACATGATGACGGATATTGTATTAAAAATCAACCAATACCTTGGCTATGATTTTAATACAGTTGAACTAGCTTTAAGAGACGGAGTACCCTATGCAATTGATTTCTGTAACCCTGCACCAGATGCAGACATCAAAAGTGTAGGCCAAGAGAATTTTGATTGGGTAGTAGAAACTGCAGCGAATTACGCTATCGAAAAAGCACTTGCACAGGAAGATGGAAAAGACAATTTAACCTGGGGTGAATACATCAAGAGAAGCGCAAACGGCACCCCTCTTTATTAATCAGTCTATATCTCGTTTAAATTATGTCTAATTTAAGTTTTAAGCATTTCACTTTAGGAGTTGAAGAAGAATATATGGTAATCGACCCCATTTCTAGGGAGCTAAAAAGTCATGAACAGAAGATTGTTCAGGTGGGCCAGCTCTCCTTGAAAGACAAGGTTAAAGCAGAAATGCATCAAGCTGTTGTTGAAGTGGGTACAGATATCTGTAAAGATATTGATGAGGCATTTAAAGATGTGGCTTCATTAAGAGGGAATATAGCTCAAATAGCAGGAGAATTAGGTCTTTGGGTGGGCGCATCGGGTACCCATCCATTTAGCCACTGGGAAAATCAATTAATTACAGATCATGTTCGGTATAACCAAATTGTAAATGAGTTACAAGAAGCAGCAAGAAGCAACCTAATTTTTGGATTACATGTACATGTTGGGATGGAAGACCGTAAAATGGCCATCCATATAGCCAATACGGCCCGCTATTTTTTACCCCATGTTTATGCATTAAGTACCAACTCTCCTTTTTGGGAGTCGAGGGATACTGGTTATAAATCATTTCGCACCAAAGTTTTTGATAAGTTTCCAAGAACGGGTATTCCCGATCATTTTGAAAGTTTTGAAGCTTATGAGAATTATGTAAACCTATTGATTAAGACCAACTGCATAGATAATGCAAAGAAAATTTGGTGGGATTTAAGGGTACATCCATTTTTTAACACGGTGGAATTTAGAATTTGTGATGTTCCAATGAATATCATGGAAACCATGACGATTGCTGCTTTATTTCAAGCAATCTGTGCCAAAATTTACAAACTGAGAAACCAAAACCTCAATTTCATGATTTATCAACGATCATTGATAAACGAGAATAAATGGAGAGCTAGCAGGTATGGGATTGAAGGCAAGCTCATTGATTTTGGAAAAGAAACAGAAGTAGACACCAAGGCCTTGATTTACGAGTTGTTGGATTTTGTAGACGATGTAGTTGATGAGTGAGGGAGCAGACATGTGGTTGAACATGTAGACAAAATTTTTGAAGTGGGAACAGGAGCTGATCGACAATTAAAAGTATACAAGGAAACAGGGAGCCTTATTAGTGTGGTGGACTATATTCATGACCAATTTTTAAGGGTATAAACTTAAAATAATGATAAAATAATCCAGCCCCTACTCATATAGGGGCTTTTTTAATCATATTTGTTAAGTTTAGACTATTCAGGCAGCATTTTAGCTGAACGGAACGTCTATATTATGTCAACGCTAAAATAACCTCATTTGACAGAGCACGAGTTGATAAAAGGCTGTATTAAACAGGACCCTACCTGTCAGCGTATGCTTTTTGAGCGTCACGCAGGCAAGATGATGGGCGTATGTATGAGGTATGCTCAGGATAGTATGGAAGCGGAAGACATGCTTCAAGATGCGTTTGTGAAAGTGTTCCAGTACATTAATCAATTTAAATTTGAAGGCTCTTTCGAAGGCTGGATTAGAAGAATTGTAGTGAACACGGCCATCAGGCACCTAGAGCGTAAGAAAATGAGCTTTAAAGAGATTGACGACCACCATGCAGATATGCCTTCTATTGACCCCAGTGCGTTCACTTATTTAGGGGAAGAAGACTTGTTGAAACTGATTAGTGCCTTACCAGAGGGATATAGAATGGTTTTTAACCTCAGTGTAATAGAAGGGTATAGTCATGATGAGATTGCTCAAATGTTGAATATTCAAGCTGGAACCAGTAGAAGTCAATTGGTAAAAGCGAGAAAAATGTTGCAGGCGCAAATTCTGCAACTTCAAAAGATTGCCGTTTAATGACCAATAAGGAATTTGATATTATTTTTAACCAAAAACTGCAGCAGTACACCGCACCTGTGCCCAATGGGTTATGGGAAAAAATTGCTGCTAAAGACTTATCCGGTCCTCAAGATGGCTTCGACGAATTCATCCAACATAAATTATACAACCACAGTGTTGCCGTTCCTGCTAATTTTTGGGAACGAATCAAACCAGAAGAAGAAAAAAGAAGAAGATTTTTTATTTGGCTGCCTAAGAAATATATGGCTGCCGCTTCTATTTTATTGCTTTTATTATTAGGCACTTCAGCTGCTTATATTTTTGTTAATGGCAACCCATTCTCTTCTGAAGAATCAGAAATGGTTCAACAACTTGAGCATCCAACCAATCAACCATCTCTTTCTCCCATCAAAAGCCAAACGGAAGACAAAGCGGTACCTTCCAATAACTCAATGGACAGTATCCAAGAAAAACAAGAGTCTGCAGCTGTTGAAACTGAGAAAACCTTCAATAAAACCAGTATTGTAAGAGAGCAAAAAACCAATATTGAAACAGAAAATAAAACAAGTTGGAAATTAAATAAGAAAAATATTACTCAATCTTTCAAGCAATCAACTTCTGTATTCCCTTTTGATCAATCCATCCATAATAAGAATCAAGAAATAGCAGCAGGAATTTTTCAAAAAAATAGTACAAGTGAATTAGCTAAATCTGTTGAAGATATAGAACAGTATGAACTTTCAGAGAAAGCCGGTAATGCATTCATTAAACAAAAGAGGAATCTTTCTGCTTTCTTCAATAAAGAAATGAATGCATATAACCATGCGTCTAGTTTTAAAAATGTGGTGATTTGTCCAACAGATAGAAAATTAAGAAATACAGACTGGGATTTAGAAGTATTTGTTTCCCCAGATATGCCGTTTAAATCTGTCACCAATAATACGGCTAGTGCACAATTATTAAGCAGAAAAGACAGCAGTGAATCATTGCGACCAGGATTTTCTGCAGGATTCAGAATTGTTAAACCATTTAGCGATCATTTTGCTATTAAAACAGGTTTGCAATATTCTCAAATAAATGAAAGATTCACTTATAGAACAGAGAACGAAGCAAGAACAACCACCGTTGTGACCGTACGTTCAATCATAAGAGCACCAGGAGACACATTGATTGTTAGAGACACCAGTACTTTAACACAAATCGGATTCAAAACCAATACAGTTAAAAATAGATTTAGAAGTTTAGACCTACCCATATTGGCTAGTTACCAGGTTGGAAACGACGATTTCAGTGTTGGACTCACAACAGGTGTTATTGTGAATTTGTCTAGTTGGTATGAGGGTGTTATGTTAGACAGTAGCTTAACTGCAGTTCCTTTGAGTAAAGAAACCAATATGGCTTATAAAAGCAATATTGGTTTAGGAATATATGCAGGCATAACAGTAAACAAAAGAATCAATTATAATACCCAGTTATTTTTTGAACCTTATTTTAGGTATAATCTGTCCAATATGACCAATCCAGAAGCTTCATTCAATCAAAGATTCAGTATTGGCGGGTTAGCAATGGGGTTAAGATTTAATTTAAACAAAAGGTAGGCAACAATCAAACTAAACATAGTATCTCCATAGTAATGTTATTCAAAATCAGTAAATATTACCTTTTTGCAGCAATTAGCTTGATATTATTTGCTTCTTGCAATAAGGAAATATCAAATGGTAATTTTACTACCTATGCTGGCAATGAATTGAATGATACATCATGGAGCACTGCTACTACAACTAGTTTAGCATTACAAAGAATCACCGATTCAACTTCGGTTTATTCATATACAGATACTTTACTCGGGGCCAATGGAAAAACCATTGATTTTTCAGACCATTTCAGTTTAATTCTGCCACCCAATATATTTATCAATAGTGCGGGGGCACCTGTTTATGGTGCAGTATCCATTAAAGTGATTTTTTTAGATGAAAAAGCTGAATTCATTCGATCACAAAAACATTCTTTGCACAACGATAACTTACTTGAATCAGATCTTGCTTTTTGTATTATAGCCACTGCATACGGACAAGAATTGCGCATAGCTCCTGGTGCAAACTATACCATTAGAGTGGGCAATAAAGACAATATTGTTAAACAAGGAATGGTCATTTACAAAGGCGATGAATCCATTGTTTATACCAATCAATTGTTGATAGACCCATTGTTTAATTGGAATAACAATACCTCACAAGATTTTCAACAATCGATTTTTAAACAACCAGGCAATAGTGGTTCAAAAGAAATTGAACGCTATGAAATAACGACCAATAAGCTAAGATGGATTTCGTTAGCCAAACCAATGGGCAATATTGGTTCACAAGGTAAATTCAATATTATTTTACCTCCGAATTTTACGAATAAAAATACGATTGCATTTGTTACTACAGATGATTACAATACCATCATTCCGTTAAAACCAGAATTATCTAGTAGAAGTTTTACTGCTTCCAATATTCCTTTACAAAAGAAGATTCATATAGTTACAATTTCATTGATAGGAACTCAATTTTACTACAGCGAACAAAGCAGTAAAGCTTTGAACAACACTGCAGTGCTTTCAATGAAACCACAAAAGAAATCGCTAGGAAGTATCATTTCAGATTTAAAGAAACTCTAAATAGTTCATGACGCATATCGGGGGATATGCTGGCCCTACATCTTATGCAGGGCCATTTTTATTTTTTTACCCTTTTAATATGCAAAGCTTTATAAGCCCAAATTAAACTACACATCATAAATAGAGCACCTAACAAAAAAGAAGCTCCGGGAAAATAAAATGGTGCGGAAGGTCCAGTAAAATAAGCAAATGAACCCGTCATAATAATGGGTCCAACAATGGAAGTTGCACTGATCAAACTGGTCAATGCGCCTTGCAATTCACCTTGTTCATTGGAAGGAACATTGCCGGTGATGATCGATTGCAAAGCCGGACCAGCGATTCCACCTAAACAATAAGGAATTAAGCATACAAACATCATCCAGCTTTCTGCTGCAAAAGCAAATAGGATTAATCCTGAAGTATATAAAGTAAGACCTAGGTAAACACTTTTTTCATTACCAATTTTAGGGTTAATTACCCGAACCAATCCCCCCTGTACCAGTGTTACCAATATCCCTACCACCCCCAGCGATATACCAATCATTTTGGGTGTCCATTTAAATTTTTCAATATTTACAAAACTCCAATTACTTTGAACAGCATGTGCGGCCAAATAAATCAATACCAAGGAGCCAATCAAACCTGTTACTGCTGGATATTTTTTTAATTGCAATAAGGATCCCATTGGATTAGCTCGTTTCCATTCAAATGGTCTTCGAAGCGATGAATCTAATGACTCTGGTAAAACAAAATAACCATATAGCCAGTTGGCCAATGCCAAAGCCGCAGCAACAAAAAATGGGACCCTAGATCCGTATTCACCTAATAAGCCCCCCAACATTGGTCCTATAATAAAACCCAACCCAAAAGCAGCTCCAATCATTCCAAAATTTTGGGCCCTGTTTTCGGGTGTGCTAATATCGGCCATATATGCAGAAGCGGTGGTGATGCTCCCCCCTGTAATACCTGCAATAATTCTTCCTACAAATAACCAGGCAATGGTTGGTGCAAATGCAACAAATAAATAATCCACTCCAAATCCAAATAAGGAGAATAATAAAACAGGCCTACGCCCATATTGATCACTTAAATTACCCAATATAGGAGACACTAAAAATTGCATAAAAGCATAAGAGAAAGTAAGCCAACCACCATATTGAGATGCAACACTTGCGCTACTATTGTGCACCAATTCCTCTATTAATTTGGGTACCACAGGAATAATTAATCCAATACCAATTACATCAATTAATATGGTAATGAAAATAAATCCAACTGCTGCTTTTTTATTCGACGCCATAATCCACTATTTAACAATAGTAGCAAATATGCTTTAAATAAAGGAAGATTAAGCCATTGTTCTACTAACACCTGGAATTTCTAATACTAAATCGGCCCCATAGCAGGCTGCGGGCGTTTGATAGCCTGGCTTAAAATTACCTGAAAGTACTTTTTGAATAATGATTAAACTGCTGATGGCGGTTAATGTATACCCTTCTGGTCCTTCTAAATTGGCTTTCATAGTTTCTCCATTTGCATTTGTTACTTCACCCCAAACCAGGGACTTTGCTTTTTTGCGCATTTCCTCGTTGGGCCCTGCAGGCATTTTCTTAATTTTCTTTTTATAATAATCACGAACGAATGAAAGTTTTAGTACCCAATTGTATAATCCTTGCCATTTCAACATAGAAAAGGTTTTAGGAGATACAGAAGTATAGGTTTCAATATTGGGAATACCTGTGGTAGTGTAAGCAGTTGAAATATCTCCCCAAGGGATGGTCATCGTAAATAATTTTTTACTACTAAAATTCACCCACATTCCTTTATGACCAAGTGGTTTTCTAATTATTTTTCCATTTTCTCTAATTGCACCTCCCTCTCCCATTCCTTCGGCCATAGTGGTTGCAGTTCCATGAGAGAGCTTTCCACCAACAGAAGCAAAAGCCAATTTTAAATGAGTGGCATTGGGCATTTGATCAAATAAGAATTTAGCCATGCAATCGGTAGGTACTACATCAAAACCAACTCCTGGCATGACCATTCGATCCTTTTGTTCAAAAAGCTTTCCCATTCTTTTCAATAACTCAAACACGCCTATTTCTCCAGTAATATCCAAATAATGAACCTCCGCTTGAATACAGGCTTTGGCCATTTTTTCTGCCGTATGCATAAATGGTCCTGCAGCATGTAATACTACTTTGAAAGATTGAAGCACGCTAATCAACTTTGCTGTATCATCAAGATTGATCACCTGATACGCTAAAGACAATTCTTGAGCCATTTCGGATAAAGCAGTTTCATTCCTTCCTGCTAAAACAGGAATAAGGTGATAATCGCGGGCCATTGAAGCAATTAATCTTCCAGTGTAACCGTTGGCACCGTATAATAGAAAAGTGTTTTCTTGCATACTGTAAAATACAAAATCCCGACAACAAATGCTGCCGGGATTGTACAATTGAGGGGAATTACAACAAACTATTTCTTTAAGGTAATTAACCCGAGTTGGGCTTCTTTGGTTTTTGACACTACAATATTATTGATGGTCGTATCAGCATATCCATTTGATGCATTGATAAATACACTGTATGTTCCATCTGCTAAACCCCTGATTTTAAAGTAACCTTCATGATTAGGTAGCGCATAAGCAGTGTCCTTATTATTAAAGACAGTGATTACTGCTTGTGCTTCTTTAGGGGTTACTTTACCTGATATACCTGCTGTTGATTTTACAGTAAAGAACTTAATATATGGTTTAAGGTAAAACTGATTATTTTTTTCAACGATAGATCTACTAATATCAAAATCTAACCATAGTCTAGATTTGTTAGGCATGAACTCATCCCACTCATGACCTTTTAATTTGATCAACACATAAGATTTTTCATTAAATGGAATATTTAAAGGATAAGTAATGCTGTCTTTAACCAAAGTATGTGTTGTTCCTAATTCGATTTTGATTAAACGAATAGCACCTTTCACTACCGTTTTGGTAGCTAACAAAGTATCTACACCATTCCTCAACTTCAAAATATCATACACACCAGCTTTAATTCCAAGATCTTGCCATACCAATGATGAATCATCATCATCGTGTCGTGAGCTACCAACTCTATCCCAATCACATGTATCTTTTTTTCTAGTGTCTTTACTGGTATCAATCAATAATTTCACTGATTTAATATCAATAAACACATTATCAAATACTCCTGGCGCATCGGTTAAATACAAGGATACAGACTGAGTTCCAATTGGATTTTCTACGGATGCGGATTTGTTACACGCAGTAAACACAAGGGACACTAAAATTGCTGCTGCAGCAATAAAATAAAGGGGATTTGTTTTTTTCATGGTTCAAAGTTTTAGTGTAGCATTATACCATCCATTCATTTTTTTGTTAACTCAATAGAATTACAGGCCGCATAACACAGCATGAATTTCTCAAGCAAATAGTTTAAGGAATAAAGCCAGAAATAATTAATTGGCTATATACAAGATAGATGCTGGCAAAATCCGTGCCGTTGCCTGTTAAATAAATTTTAACAAAAAATCTTTGTTTACCATGCAGCTATTATAGCAGCTATATCTTTTATAGAAGGTTTCTTTTTAGTCTTATTATATGTAGCTGGAATGAGGGATGCATCTGTCTTAAATAATTCTTCTAAAGATTTTCCTTTTACTTCAACTAATGCTGAATTGGTTAAATCATATATATAAGACTCATTAAAATAACGAAACTCTTTGCCCCCAGTAGACTTGCCATAATCATAAGTATCCGCTGCTTTTTTTTGTACCAATTCTAACAACTGATATTTTTTGCCACTGGCTTTAATTTCAAATAACATAGGGCTATCAGGAGCCAATTTGATTAAAACGGTTGAATCTATTCTTCCTTCTATACTGTATAGTAGGGTGATTTTCTTTACGGGTTCTATAAATTGAAACTCTGCATTTTTTTCTAAGAAGTGAATATGGCCATTTACTAAATTCACAATCAATTTCATATCATTGAACTTTCTTCCACTGAACATTTCAACATTGGCTTTGCACCATTCATCTTTCCAGAGTGGACTCCCTTTAATTTGGCCAATATCCGCAGTTAATGGATTACCTCTTTCATCGTACACTTCTATAAAATTGGTGATAGGCTTGGCAACATAAAAATTTTGCGCAAACAAAAAAGTGTTGAACAATATAAAAAAGAGACTGAGTATTAATTGAATAAACTTCATATCGCTAATTTACAACATTCAACACTTTATTGTGCAGATAGCCTTAAGAATGATTTAGTCGTTCCTGAAAACGACCAACCCATCAAAAACATCAACTAAAACAGGTTGTGTTTTGTCAATATCTCCTGCAAGAATCTTTTTGCTCAATGCATTTACAATCAACTTTTGAATTAAACGCTTCAGTGGTCTGGCACCTAGCTGTGCATCAAAACCTTGTTCAATTAAATAGTCAATTAAATAATCACTGAATTTTAAAGTAATATCATTTTCAGCTACTAATTTTCTAAGCCCTTCTAACTGTATGGTAACAATACCTCTTAGTTGCTTTTTATTTAATGGGCTGAACATAATGATTTCGTCTACCCTATTTAAGAACTCTGGCCGGATGGTTTGCTTTAATAACAACATTACTTCAGCCTTTGCTTTTTCAGTTGCCTCATCAATACCTGTTTCTTCAACGCCTTCAAATGCATCTTGAATTAAATGGCTACCGATATTGCTGGTCATGATAATGATGGTATTTTTAAAATTCACCATCCTACCCTTATTGTCGGTTAACCTTCCATCATCTAAAACCTGCAACATAATATTCCAAACATCGGGATGGGCTTTTTCAATTTCATCTAATAAAACCACGCTATATGGTTTTCTTCTAACTGCTTCCGTTAATTGCCCCCCTTCATCATACCCAACATATCCTGGAGGAGCACCAATTAAACGAGAAACGGTATGCTTCTCTTGGTATTCACTCATATCAATACGGGTCATCATCGTTTCGTCGTCGAACAAATAGTCTGCCAGCGCTTTGGCTAGTTCCGTTTTACCCACACCGGTAGTACCTAAGAATATAAATGAACCGATTGGTTTCTTAGGATCTTGCAAACCAGCCCTACTTCTTCTGATGGCATCCGATACCGCACTAATGGCTTCTTCTTGACCCACTACTCTGTTATGTAATTCTTCTTCTAAATGCAATAACTTTTCTCTTTCACCCTGTAACATTTTTGCAACAGGAATACCCGTAGCTTTTGCAATGCTTTCTGCAATATCTTCTGCATCCACTTCTTCTTTTAATAATCGTTTTTCAGAAGAATTCAAGAGCTGCTCTGTTACAGTTGCAATTAAAGTTTCTTGCTCCTTCACTTTTCCATAGCGTATTTCTGCTACTTTACCATATTCTCCATTGCGTTCGGCTTGTTCCGCTTCTTGCTTTAGTTGTTCAATTTTAGCTTTAGCCGATTGTACTTTTTCAACCAATTCTTTTTCTTGGGTCCATTTCGCTTTCAGCGTATCCCTTTCTACTGCAAGATTGCTTATTTCGATATTGAGTTCTTTTAATTTATCTTCATCATCTTCCCGCTTGATGGCTTCTCTTTCAATTTCCAACTGCCTGATTTGTCTTTCTAACTTATCTAACTCTTCAGGCATTGAATTCATTTCAAGCCTCAACTTCGCAGCACTTTCATCAATCAAGTCGATGGCTTTATCGGGCAGGAAACGATCGGTCACATACCTGTTAGATAATTCAACAGCAGCAATAATGGCTTCGTCTTTAATTCTTACATGGTGATGGGTTTCATAGCGATCCTTTAATCCACGTAAAATTGAAATTGCATCTTCTACCGTTGGCTCATCAATGATTACTTTTTGGAATCTACGCTCTAAGGCTTTGTCTTTCTCAAAATATTTTTGGTATTCATTGAGTGTAGTAGCACCAATTGCCCTCAATTCTCCTCTAGCTAAAGCAGGCTTTAATATATTAGCCGCATCCATTGCACCTTCTCCTCCACCTGCACCAATTAAAGTATGAATTTCATCGATGAATAAAATGATTTCTCCATCACTAGAAGCAACTTCTTTCACCACTCCTTTTAATCTTTCTTCAAATTCACCCTTGTATTTGGCCCCAGCGATTAACTGCCCCATATCTAAACCATAGATCACTTTAGATTTTAAATTTTCGGGAACATCACCATTTACAATACGCATCGCCAATCCTTCTACAATGGCTGTTTTACCCACCCCAGGTTCTCCCACTAAAATAGGATTGTTCTTAGAACGTCTGGTTAAAATATGAAGGGTTCTTCTAATTTCTTCGTCTCGTCCAATAACGGGATCCAGTTTACCCTTTCTAGCCATCTCATTCAGGTTCTTGGCAAACTTATTCAGCATATTAAGCTGTGTTTCTTGAGCCTGAGATTGAATCGTATCTCCCTTACGTAAATCTTTAATAGCAGTGGTTAATCCCTTTTCGGTTAAGCCCGCACTTTTTAATAATTTACCCGTAGCATCATTCATTTGTACCAATGCCATCAATAAATGCTCAGGAGTTATGAATTCATCCTTAAACAAACTCATTACAGCATTGGCTTTTAATAATGCATTGCTAAAATCTCTACCCGCAGTTTGCGCAGGTTCTCCCTCTTGAACTTTGGGTAATTTATTAATCTGTTCTAACAACTTCGCTTCTAAAAAAGCAGGATTTACATTGTTCTTTTTTAACAAGAAATCAATAGCAGAATCCTTCTCTGCCAACAATGCTTTTAGCAAGTGATCTGTTTCAATAGAGGGGTTACTATTGGTATAAGCAACCTGTTGAGCAGATTGAATTGCTTCTTGCGCTTTAATGGTATAATTGTTCAGATTCATAATTGTGATGATTAACTTAACTTTATTCAATCAAACTACAATCCAAGCCAATAATTCGGAAAATATGTCGCTAAAAAAAATGAAAACATGCGCAATAGTCAGCCTAGCAACGGTTTTACTGTTATTATTTCAGCCAATCAAAGCTCAATATAATTTTCAAAGCTTAGAATCCGCTATTGCTTCATCTAGTAAAGAGTTGGGCAAAGAATATGTGATTTTAGTTTACAAAGACGGAAAAATCATTTTCTCAAAATCAGCTGGAGAATTTACCCCCAAAACACAGGCACCTATTGCGAGTAGTAGTAAGTGGTTAACTGCTGCATTAATTATGGCACTGGTAGATGAAGGTAAAATTTCATTAGACGATAAAATCAGTAAGTACTTGCCCGTATTCACCAAATACAGTAAAGGATTCATCACCATCAGGCATTGCCTAAGTCATTTAACTGGCATAGAATCAGAGCCCATTAAATTAGCCAATATTATTAAACGAGGTAGGTATAATAGTTTAGAAGAAGAAATTGAAGACTTTGCCACAAAAAAAGAAATCGTAGCAAATCCAGGATTAGAATTCAGGTACAGCAATGTTGGGATGAATATAGCAGGCAGGTTAATTGAAGTGGCTACCAGGAGAAGTTTTGAACAGTTGATGCAAGAAAAAATACTAAGACCACTGCAAATGCGCAGCACCAATTTTTCTTCCTTAAATGCAATCAATCCTTCTGGAGGTGCGCAATCTACAGCGAATGATTACATGAACTTTTGTTCGATGTTATTAAACAAAGGCATGTTCAATGGAAAACGCATTTTATCTGAAGCATCTGTTCAATTATTAATGCAAGCGCAAACGACTTCATCAATGATTAAATATGCGCCTAAATCTGCAGAAGGATACAATTATGCTTTAGGATCATGGATTCTTCAAACCGATCAAAACGGGAATGCGGCTGTGTTGGCCTGTCCAGGTTTATTTGGAACATGGCCCATGATTGATTTGTGTAGAAAATATGCCGTGGTATTTTTTGTAAAGCAATTTTTATCGGAAGAAAAGAAAGAAGTTTATTTAAAGTTGAAAGGATTGATTGATGAACAAATTGTAGCCAACTGTAACTAATGCTGCCCTTTCAACAACATAGTTTTCAAGTTAAAAATATTGCCAAAAACTTGGGCTTCGACTACTGTGGAATAGCCAAAGCAGTAAAATTAGACGAAGACGCAAGAAGGTTGGAACAATGGCTGCAACAAGGAATGCATGGCAAAATGCATTATATGGAAAACCATTTTGATTTACGGGTAGACCCAACCAAATTGGTGCCAGGCGCTAAGTCGGTGATTACCTTACTCAAGAACTATTATCCCTCCGAAAAACAAGCACCCAATTCTCCTAAGATTGCTAAATATGCATGGGGGAAAGATTATCATGAAGTCATTCGTGCCCAACTAAAAATATTTCTAGCAGAATTAAGCGAACAAATTGGAGCAATAAACGGAAGAGGATTTGTAGACTCTGCTCCGGTATTAGAAAGGGCTTGGGCAGTGCAATCTGGATTGGGCTGGGTAGGTAAAAACGGCAACTTGATACATAAGGAATCGGGCTCATTCTTTTTTATAGCAACTTTAATTGTAGACATAGCGCTTGAACCAGATAGTCCATATGTTAAAGATTTTTGTGGCACCTGCACCAAATGCATTGATGCATGTCCAACAGATGCCATTTTACCAGACAAACAAATTAATGGAAGTAAATGCATTAGTTATTACACCATTGAATTGAAAGATGCACTACTTCCCGACCATCTGAAAGATGCATTCAATAATTGGATGTTTGGATGTGATATATGTCAAGATATTTGTCCATGGAATCGTTTTAGTAAGCCACATCAAGAACCATTATTTGATCCCATTCCTGCTGTATTGAATTTGACCACCAGCCAATGGGAAGAGCTATCAGAAGAATCGTTTAAAACCATTTTTAAAGAGAGTCCAATAAAGCGATCAAAGTTTAGTGGAATTAAAAGAAATCTGCGCTTGATTCAATCTACTTAGCAAAGAAATAGGGCAAGTTTTGCGGTTTTATGCAATTTTTTAGCCCGTTTTGAAGAGTTTTCCCCATTTATTCACCGCTTGTATAAACAAAACCAAGAAATTACCGCACATATTATATATTTATGTTGTTTTTATAAAACCCCAAAACGATACGCATATGAATGTTAACTATGGCAAGGCCAATGTTATATCGAAGTTGTGCTTCCTTCTCTTCGGTATTACATTGACAATTGGCTTGCAAGCCCAAACAACTATTAAAGGAAAAGTAACAGACAGCAAAGGGCAACCTATTCCCGGAGCTTCAGTTACCATTAAGAATTCAGGTGCAGGAACAGCTTCTGGCAATGATGGTACTTATCAATTCATTGCTAATTTAAAACAAGGCAAGTATGATGTAGTCATTTCTTCTGTTGGATTTAGGTCTGCAGAAAAAAATATCACCATCAGTGCCACTACAGGCAGTTTTAGTTTTGATGCTTCTTTAAAAGAAGATGCAACAGGCTTAGATGAAGTAGTGGTTACAGGTACTTCTCAAGGAACGACTAAAAAGCAATTGGGTAACTATATTGGTACGGTAAAAGGTAGCCAAATCAATAATGCTGGATCACCCAATGCGATTGCTTCATTACAAGGTAAAGTACCTGGTGCGCAGATTACTCAGAACTCAGGAGATCCTGCAGGTGGCATGAGTGTAAAACTACGTGGTGTGAGTTCAATCTCTGGTTCTTCTGATCCATTGTATATTATTGATGGAGTTATTTTAAACAACTCCAATGCAAGAGTAACCAATGCACAAAGCGATTACGATACTTATGGTAGCGTAGGACAAAACAGAATGGTAGATATTAACCCAAATGATATTGATCGAATTGAAGTATTGAATGGAGCTGCAGCTGCTGCTATTTACGGTAGCCGTGCAAATGCTGGGGTAATTCAAATATTTACCAAAAGAGGTTCTACCGGTGCACCAAAAATCACCTTCAGTTCAAAAGTGAGTACCAATTCATTGAGAAAAAGATTGGTATTCAACAATGCAACTACGAAGTTTGGTGGCCCAACTGATGGACCTGGTGCTCAAACACAAGACATCTTAACACCCGCATTAACTACCACCTCTCCTGTTACTCGTTATGATTATCAAGACGATATTTTCAGAACAGGATATGGTACCGACAACAACGTTTCTATTACTGGTGGACAAGACAAAATGCGCTATTTTGCTTCTTTAAACTACAATAGCAACCAAGGTATTATTAGAGGAACAGACAATACTCGTTTTGGTTTCAGATTAAATTTAGACAACAAAGTAAACAACTGGTTTAGTTGGAATGCGGGTATTAACTATACCAATAATGCTACCAATGAAAAGCCAGATGGTAATAGTTTCTTCTCTCCTATTAACTCAATGACCATCATTGGTAATTTCCACAATATTGGCGCAAGAGATGCTAATGGAAATTTACAAGCAGTAGGTGAAAGAGGTCGTGTTAATCCTTTGACCATCATTAATGATATCAAACAAAGAAACGTAACCAGCAGAACAGTGTCTAATGTAGGATTTAAGTTATTCCCTGTGAAAGGTTTAGTAATCGACTATACTGCAGGTTTAGACAATATTGCACAAAACGGAACAACTTTTATTCCTCCATTCCCTTACAATGCTAGCCCAGGATTTTATGGTGGTGGTGCAACATTGGATCCAACATTAAACGGTTATGCAAGTGCAGCAAGTTTTAATTCAACGTTCTTTAACCACGATCTAAACTTTACTTATACTACGCAATTAACCAACAAATTATCTTCTGTTACACAGTTTGGTTATTCTGAGCAGTATGAAAAAGCCAATTATATTTTAGCGCAAAGCCGAGGTTTATTACCAGGTATTTCAACTGCAACAGGTGGAAGTACTTTATTGCCTAACTCAGACGGAAGAAGTGAAAGAACCATCCGTGGATTTTTCTTACAACAAAACTTCAAATTCAATAACCAATTATTCGTGACCGTTGCAGGAAGAATTGATGGATCTTCTGTATTCGATAAAAACAATAGAAACTTCTTCTACCCTAAAGTAAGTGGTAACTATATTTTATCTGAAACAGAATTCTTTAAGAAATCTTCATTGGCTAATACAGTTGACGTATTTAAAATTCGTGCGGCTTATGGTGAAAGTGGAAACTTGACAGGTATTGGCGCTTACGATCGTTTCAATATTTACAATATCTCTCCTTTCTTAGGAAGAACCAGTTTAACTTCTCCTTCTGCAACCATTAGTTCTGACTTAAAACCAGAGCGTCAGAAAGAATTAGAAATTGGTACAGACATTGCTTTATTAGGCAATAGATTGCAATTCACTTTCAACTATTACAATAAAAAAGTAACAGACTTATTGGTGCCGAATATTACCAATGCACCAAGTACTGGATTCCCTACAGCAACTAAGAACGTAGGTTCTTTAAGCAACAAAGGATTTGAAATCATGGTTACTGCAGTTCCTATTAAAAACAAAAACTTTACATGGGAAATCACTGGTAACTTTAATAAAAACAAAAACAGAATTGAAAACTTAGGGGTTCCTTTCATTTCATTTGCAGCACCTACCGGTGCAGTATTTGCGTTGATCCCAGGATATGATGCGCCTGTATTCTATTCTACTTTCTTTGCAAGAAATGCCAACGGAACAGAAGTAAAGAATGCAGCAGGAATACCACAAACTGCAAGAGGACCTATTGCCAATGGACAACCATTTGGAACTCCAACATTAGATCCAGCAACTGGCTTGCCATTTACCACAGGACCAAACTCAACCATCTTACGTTCTGTATTGGGTTCACCTAACCCAACTTACACTGCTACATTAATCAACAGCTTTACCTACAAAAAATGGTCATTTGGATTCCAATTAGACAGAGTAGCTGGAGCAGAAGTATTTAATGCAGACTTTAGAACAAGACAAGGAGTTGGTAACGGAAGTGAATTTGCACAGAGAGAACACAAAGGAGAAATTCCAAGAGGTTATATCAGTGGAATTTATGGTATTGAAGAGTGGAGAGTAGACGATGGATCATTTACGAAATTGCGCGAACTATCTGTAGGCTATGCATTTGGCAAAGTGAGCAACTTGTTCAGCAACTTAACCGTAACATTTACTGGAAGAAACTTAATCTCATGGGACAACTACAGAGGATATGATCCTGAAACCAACTCAACCGGACAAAGCAGTTTGTTCAGAGGAGTTGATTTTGGTAACGTACCTATTCCGAAGACTTTCCAACTCGGTGTTGTAGCAAATTTCTAACCCATCAAACTAGATTATCATGAAAAAAATATTATTGATTATTTTATCCGGAGTAAGTTTGGTTGCTTGCAAGCAAGACTTTACCAATCCCGGCGCAATTGGCGATACAGATGCTTTTTCAACCCCAAGAGGTTTAGCTGGTGTTGCTGTTGGATTACAAAACGTTTACAGCAATGGTAGGCTCAGCCCCGTTTACAATGGCATTACAGCAGCAGGCGCATTAACCAATGAATTTAGGTTAATGAACGCGGGTAATACCGATGAATTACAGTTATTCACTGGAGGAGCTGTAGTAGACAATTTAAATGGCATTGTAGGCAATATGTGGACTTGGAATAACAAGATCATTTATGATGCAGACAACGTAATTGCTGGTGCAAATAAATTAGGAGACAAAAATTATGCTTCAGGTTTATTGGCTTATGCAAGCATATTCAAAGCATTGGCTATTGGTAATTTGGCCATGTTCTTCGAACAAATTCCAGCTGCACCAGGTACACAAGCTGCACCCGCAGCATTCCAAAGCAGAGCAGATGGATTTAGAAGAGCGGTAACAACTTTGCGCGCTGCACAAACTGCATTAGGCGCCAATGCACCCAGTGCTGCTTTTTTTGCAAACGTACCTACTTCCATTACTCCTGCATTCTTTAACAATACCATCAATGCATTAATTGCACGTTATAGTTTGTTTGCTGGAGATTATGCAGGTGCATTAACAGCAGCAAATGCAGTTGACTTGAATTTTGGAGGTTCTGTATTAAGCTATGATGCAATTGTAACCAACCCAATTTTTACAACTGCAACAGCAACCAATAACGTTTATCAAATTTTGGATTCAACTTTAGGATTACCTACTACACTAGCACCAGATTTGAACGACCAGCGTATTCCTTTTTACACTGCAATCAATACCACCATTTTACCACGTTATAGAATCAGAGGATTCTTTAGCAATGCTACACAATCTATTCCTGTTTATTTACCAGACGAAATGCGTTTGATTAAAGCGGAATGTTATGTAAAACAATCTGCACCTAATTTAACTGCAGCAGTTGCAGAAATTGATGCGGTAAGAACTCAATTACCTAGTGCAGATCCATTTGGCGTAGGTGGTGGATTATCGGCATACAGTGGTGCAGTAAGTGCTGCAGCATTAACCGATGAAATCTATCGTCAACGTTGTATTGAATTGTGTATGAGTGGAATGAGACTAGAAGACAATAGAAGACTAGGAAGACCATCAGGTGAAAGAAGAAGAACCTTCTTCCCTTATCCTAGCAGAGAGAGAGACAATAATCCAAACACACCAGCAGATCCTGCGAATTAACTTTCTCTCCCAATTAGTTTGTAAGAAGGCCCCGATCAATTATTTGATTCGGGGTCTTTAATTTTCTAGACTTTTTTTAAGCGATTGCAAGTTTTGCTCCATCATGGTTCCCATGATTTTATCGTTCATCATAGAACCAAAACGATCCCAAGGATACCATCCAAGCTGTTGAACAAACTGCCATTGTACCACTACATAATCTTGGGTACTATTTCCAATGATACGAATGGTACTCCATTGTTGTTGACCATTTTGACTAGTCCAAGATGAAACCACCGTAGAATCGGTTACTTGCGTAATTTGTACCCTGGTTTTATCCAATTGCGCATCTGAATCAGAAATAATTTTTACAGAGGGATCATTCATGCCGGCAATCCAAACGGCCCATTGATTCATACTACTCACCCTATCCTGAATGGAGTCGATGGGCGCTTTAATATCTACTGCCCTAGACACTAAAACAGTAGAAGGAAACAATAAACCCATAAGCGTAATAATGATTCCTAAAACAAGTAGACTGATCAAACCCAGCTTAATCAATTTCATCTTACTCCCATTTAAAAGTTTTAAAAGCAACCACGTACACCACAACAATCCAAATACCCAGTACGCCTAATTCCAGTGTACAATCCAATAAGCTGGCGCCCTCAAAAGCAATATTACGCATGGCATTATTGAAATGGGTTAAAGGCAAAATGCGAGAAATGGGTTGTAACCAGGAAGGAAAATTATCAATAGAAAAAAAAGTGCCCGCTAATAAAAACTGAGGCAAAGTAATTAAGTTGGCAAAGGGAGGAATCGTGCTTTCGCTTTTGGCAACACTACTCACAATAAAACCAAAACCCATAAATAAAATCAATGCAATAAAACTAAGTGCCATGATTTCTGCAAAAGTGACCAAGCCATTCACTAAAGTGAAATTAAAAGCATAGTGACCCACCAGAATAATAATCACCGCAGTAATCATTTGGAAAATAACCCTACTCAACGCCTCACCCAACACAATATAGGAGCGCTTAATAGGGGTTGCATAAAAACGCTTCAAAACCAATTGTTGCCTTAAATTAAAAAACAAAAAAGCCACCCCAAATACCCCAGCACTTAACAATGAAAAACCCAATTGCCCAGGTAAAATAAAATCAATGGTTCTATACACTCTACCCGGTACTTTTTTCACCTCCTTATTAATCACAGCAATAGTAGGGGTTGATGGAAACTGCCGCTGATTAATCCCACTGATCACCGCATTCAATATGGACTGAAGCACTTGGATATTCTGCGGATTTGCAGCTTCAGAACTGGTTAACTGAATAC
>JACCDH011661712.1_pt1 | contig 21161 bp, 19 predicted proteins | sample 7442481 | NCBI WGS metagenome assembly JACCDH01 (sample SAMN15323433, study PRJNA562643) | freshwater metagenome | isolation source: river surface water | place: USA:Blue River Watershed | collected 2017-08-15
AGCATCCGGACGGCAGCGAAGTTTACAGCGGCGCCGGCAACCTCAACATCAGCGAAGGCGGCGTGCTGACTGGGCAGGGCGGCATGGCGCTCAATGGCGACGGCGGACCGATCACGCTAGCGGCCGGCGGCCGGCCTTCCATTGCGCCGGACGGCACCGTCAGCACCATGGATGCACGCGGCGTGTCGACCGTGGTCGGTCGCATCCGTCTTGTCAATCCGCCCGCGGCAGAGATCGAGCGCGGCGATGACGGCCTGTTCCGCATGCGTTCCGGACAGACGCCTGCTGCCGATGCGCTGGTCAGGCTCGCGCCGGGCAGTCTGGAGGGCAGCAATGTAAATGCCGTCGAAGCGATGGTCAGCCTGATTGCGCTGTCGCGTGCTTTCGAGCTGCAGATGAGCCTGCTGAAAAACGCCGAGAGCAATGAGGCAAAAGCCAGCCAGATCCTCGCAATGAATCCCTGAGCCTGATCGCAGAATCGATCGCATCATCGCTGGTAAAGGAACACGCCCATGATCAAGACCCTGTGGATTGCCAAGACCGGCCTGACTGCGCAGCAGGCTCAGCTGGACGTGATCTCCAACAACCTCGCCAACGTGGGCACCAGCGGCTTCAAGCGCTCGCGCGCCGTGTTCGAAGACCTGATGTACCAGACCACGCGCGCTGCCGGCGCACAGTCATCGCAACAGACGCAGGTGGCGGCCGGCATGCAGGTCGGCACCGGCGTGCGCCCGGTCGCGACCGAGCGGCTTTTCACGCAGGGTAACCTGCAGCAGACCAGCAACCCGAAGGATGTGGCCGTGCAAGGGCAGGGCTTCTTTCAGGTGCTGATGCCCGACGGTAGCACTGCGTATACCCGCGACGGTTCGCTGCAGCTCAATGCCGAAGGCCAGTTGGTGACTTCCACCGGCTATCCGATACAACCGGCGGTGACGGTGCCGGTCAATGCTACCGACATGAGCATTGGCAGCGATGGCACGGTCTCCATACGCGCGCAGGGCTCGTCGCAGCACACGCAGGTGGGCACGCTGCAGCTGGCAACCTTCGCCAACCCGACCGGCCTCGAGAGCCGAGGCGAGAACCTGTATGTCGAGACACCGGCCTCTGGCCAGCCGAATGCGGTCACGCCGGGCACCAATGGCAGCGGCGTGCTGATGCAGGGCTATGTCGAGACCTCGAACGTGAACGTGGTCGAAGAGCTGGTCAACATGATCCAGACCCAGCGCGCCTATGAAATCAACAGCAAGGCCATCAACGCAGCCGACCAGATGCTGCAGCGGCTCGGTCAGCTGTGAGCAGGAGATCGCCATGGCCTACAGCGAGCAGCGCGTGCAATCCGGGATACTGGCGCAGATTGCGCTGAGGGTAACCGCCACGGCCTTGGGTTGCGCATCGCTGGCAACGCTGGTCGTTTTGCTGGCCGGCTGCGTCAGTGTGGCGCCGGACAGCATCGTCGAACCCGCGTCCGTACGTAACCAGCCGGCCGCCACACCGTCACCGGCGATGAACGGCGCGATCTTTGCATCGGACAGCTTTCGCCCGATGTTCGAGGACCGCCGCGCGCGACTGGTCGGCGACACCCTCATCATCAACATCACCGAGAAGACCAGCGCCGGCAAGAATGTCGCCAGCTCATCGAGCAAGGATTCGAAAACTGACATCAAGCTGCCGCCCGCCATCGCCGCCGTTGACCTGGAAAGCTCGACCGGCCTGAGCAACGCTGACAAGGCAGCGGCCAACGCCGCCAACAACTTCACCGGCACCGTCACCGCTACCGTCACCGAAGTCCTGCCCAACGGTAACCTGCGTGTACGTGGCGAGAAGCAGGTGGCCTTTGACCGCAGCACCGAATTCATCCGCTTCTCCGGCGTGGTCAATCCCGCCACCATCAGCGGCAGCAACACCGTGCCGTCCACCTCGGTCGCCGACATGCGGGTGGAGTACCGCACCAATACCCAGTTCGACCGCGCTGCGGTGCAGTCGGCGCTGGCGCGCTTTTTCCTGTCCATCCTGCCGCTGTGAGCCGGGGCTGACCATGATCCGCTTCCTCATCCTGCTGCTGGCCGGCATGCTGTGCGTACCGGCATCGGCAGAACGCTTGCGCGACCTGGCCAGCATTCAGGGCGTGCGCAACAACCAGTTGTCCGGCTACGGCATCGTGGTCGGCCTTGATGGCACCGGCGACCAGACCACGCAGACGCCATTTACTGTGCAGAGCATTGCCTCCATGCTGTCGCAGATGGGCGTGAACCTGCCGCCCGGGCAGCAGCTGCAGCTCAAGAACGTGGCCGCCGTGATGGTCACCGCTGCGCTGCCGCCGTTTGCGCAGCCGGGGCAGGAGATCGATGTGACGGTGTCCTCGATCGGCAATGCAAAAAGCCTGCGCGGCGGCACGCTGCTGCTTACGCCCCTGAAGGGCGCGGACAATCGCATCTATGCGATGGCACAGGGGAATTTGCTGGTGGGCGGTGCAGGTGCATCGGCCGGTGGCAGCCGCACCCAGATCAATCATTTGCTGGCCGGTCGCATCAGCGGCGGTGCCACCGTCGAGCGCGAGGTGCCGACCGCCGTCGGGCAGGGCGACACCGTGACGCTGGAGCTAAAGCAATCGAACTTTGCGAACACGGCGCGCGTGGTGGCCGCGATCAATCGCAGCTTCGGCGAGCAGACCGCCAGTGCACACAATGCACGCGTCATCCGGGTGCGCGCGCCGGCAGACCCGACCGAGCGGGTGGGCTTCCTTGCCGCGCTCGAAGAACTGGACATCGATGCCGCGAAAGCGCCAGCCAAAGTCATCGTCAATGCACGCACCGGCTCGGTGGTAATGAACCAGTCGGTGACGCTCGAGCCCTGCGCGATCGCGCACGGCAATCTGTCGGTCGTGATCTCGTCCACACCGGTCATCAGCCAGCCGAATGCCTTCGGTCAGGGCCAGACGGTGGTAGCGGAAAAGGCCGACATCGCTATCCGCAAGGATGGTGGCCAGCTGGTGCAGCTGCAGGCCGGTGTCTCGCTGGCGGACGTGGTCAAGGCGCTCAATGCCGTCGGCGTCACGCCGCAGGATCTGCTGGTGATACTGCAGGCGATGAAGACCGCAGGCAGCCTGCGCGCAGACCTGGAGATCATCTGATGGCACGCGATCCCATGATTGGTACACAGGCCGGCCTGTTCGATGCCGCCGGCCTGCAAGGGCTGCGCCATGCGGCGCGCGAGAACTCGCCGCAGGCATTGAAGCAGGCGGCGACCCAGTTCGAGGCCTTGTTCCTCGACATGGTCATGAAAAGCATGCGCGAGGCCACGCCCGCCGAAGGGCTGATGGATGGCGAGCAGGGTCGGATGATGCAGGGCATGCTCGACCAGCAGTATTCAAAGGCGCTGGCCTCGCGCGGCATCGGTCTGGCCGATGCGCTGGTAAGGCAGATGACGCCCAAGGGTGTATCGGCACCGGGCGAGGTGCCGGCAGGTGTCGATGGCAAGCCGGTGACGACGGCGGTGGATGCGGCAGTTCGCGCCGTGTTGAGCCCTGCCGCCAGCGAGAAGGCCGCTGCTGCACCAGGTGCTGCGAGCGCCTCAATGGCCTCCGCCTCAGCTAATGCGCCGGTGAGTTCGCCGGCTGATGCGCGTGCCGACAAGTCCTCTGCCAAGCGTAGTTTCATCGACAAGGTGCTGTCGCATGCGCAGCAGGTCAGCAGTGCGACCGGCATACCCGCGCGCTTCATGGTCGCGCAGGCAGCACTGGAGAGCGGCTGGGGACGGCGCGAGATACGCAATGCCGATGGCAGCGGCTCGCACAATATCTTCGGCATCAAGGCCGGCGCCCACTGGCAGGGCAAAGTAACCGAGGTCACCACGACCGAATATGTGGATGGCGTGGCACGCAAGCGTATCGAGCGCTTCCGCTCTTACGGCTCCTATGCCGAGGCCTTTGCCGACTACGCAAAGATGCTGACCCACAGCCCGCGCTATCGCGATGTGGTGGCCGCCGCGCCGCTGGCAGATGCAAATAGCTTCGCGGAAGGCTTGCAGCGCGCCGGCTACGCGACCGATCCGCTGTATGCACAAAAGCTGGCGCGCGTGATCGCCCGCGTCTGACAGAACGCGCATGGCAGCAATAAGTGGTGCTTTTGAGCAGCCTCGCAGTGTCGCAAGCCCTTGCACCGCCGAACGTCATCCCGGCGCATGCCGGGATCCAGTGACGTTGATGTATCGACAGTCCGCCCGGATCAAGGATCACCGCTCAATCTTTTTCAGTACCCGCCGTAACCGATGCAGGCGCAGCCTCATCGCGCTTCATCTTCGCAGGGCAGGAAACGACCACAAGGCGCAGGCCAGATCATGACGACCAGCATACTTTCCATAGGCCAGAGTGCACTGGCGGCTGCGCAGGTCGGGCTGGCCACCACCGGCCACAACATCGCCAACTCGGCTACGCCCGGCTACACGCGGCAGATCGTCGAGCAGGGCGCCGTCGCCGGACAGAACAGCGGCTATGGTTTTGTCGGCAAGGGTACGGAAGTGACCGGCGTGCGCCGCGTCTACAGCGAATTCCTGTCCGGGCAGGTGCTCTCGGCGCAGATCGACCGCAGCAGCCTTGATACCTGGTATGCGCAGATCCGTCGCATCGACAATCTGCTGGCCGATCCCTCGGCCGGCGTGTCGCCGGCCTTGCAGGATTTTTTCCGTAGTGCCCAGAACCTCGCCGCGCAGCCCTCCGATGCTGCCGCGCGACAGGCGATGCTGTCGTCGTCCCAATCCCTCGCCGCGCGTTTCAATGGACTGGATGCACAGCTGTCGCAAATGCGTGCTGGCATCAACGGCGAGATCGAGGCCGGCGTTGCCGCCATCAATGCACAGGCACGCCAGATCGGCCAGTTGAATGACGCCATCGAAAAAGCCACCACCGCAGCACAGGGCAGGCCACCGAATGATCTGATGGACCAGCGCGATCAGCTGATCGCGGAGCTGGGTAAGGAAGTGCGCGTGACCGTGGTCACGCAGGGCAATAGCAGCAATGTCTTCATCGGCAATGGCCAGCCGCTGGTGGTTGGCGAGCGAGCCTATGCGTTGGCCGCGACCAGTTCGCCCACCGACAGCAACCGCACCGTGGTGGCCTATGTCGCCAAGGGCAAGACCAGCATATTGGCCGAGAGCGCGCTGCCGGGCGGGCGGCTGGGCGGCTTGTTCGACTTCCGTGCCAAGACGCTGGACGGCACGCAGAACGCACTCGGCCGCATTGCCATCGTGCTGGCCGATACCGTCAATGCGCAACACCGGCTCGGCCAGACAGCAGCCGGCACCATGGGTGCCGACCTGTTTGCTGTGGCAGCGGCGGTGGTGGCGTCCAGCCGCGACAACAGCGGCACCGGCGAGCTCGCGGTCACGCTGCAGCAATCGTCGCAGCTGACGACCAGCGATTACCGGCTGCAGTATGACGGCAGCAATTACAAGCTCACCCGGCTGTCCGACGAGCAGACCTTCACCTATGCCACCCTGCCACAAGTGGTCGATGGACTGCAGATCGCGATCAGCGGCGCGCCTGCCACCGGCGATCAGTTCCTGATCCGCCCGACGGCCGATGGCGCCAGCGGACTGCGCGTGCTGCTCAATCAGGTGACGGCACTGGCAACAGCCGCGCCATTGCGCGCGCAGGCTGTCTCTGGCAATGCAGGCAGCGGCGCGATCAGTGCGGGCAGCATTGATGCCAGCTACGTGCCCGGCACACTGGCGGTACCCATCACGCTGCAATATGCGAGCGGCGGCAACCAGCTAAGCGGCTTTCCTGCGGTGCCGGTCACCGTGACGGCCAATGGCAGCTCCACGACTTATGCCGCTGGCGCAAGCGTGCCATTCGTGGCAGATGCAAGCTATGCCTTTGCCGGCATGCAGCTGACCCTGACCGGCGTGCCGGCCAATGGCGACCGCTTCAATATCAGCGCCAACAGCGGCGGCTCGGCCGACGCGCGCAATATCGCATTGATCGCTGACCTGCAGGGTGCGATGACCATCGGTGGCGGCAGCGCGCATTTCCAGGGGGCGTACGCGATGCTGGTCGCCGATGTCGGCAACAAGGCGCGCGAGCTCGAAGTGACCAGCGCCGCCGCTGCTACGTTCCATTCACAAGCCATCGCCGCGCAGCAGGGCGAGTCCGGTGTCAACCTCGATGAAGAAGCAGCCAACCTGATGCGCTACCAGCAGGCCTATCAGGCCGCCGGCAAGCTCATGCAGGCCGCCGGCCAGCTGTTCGAGATCCTGCTGCAGCTTGGCCATCGATGACGGAGAGCGTTCATGAGAATCAGCACCAATACCTTGTATGCAGTGGGTCAGTCGCGTATCACGGACGTGCAGTCAGGCCTGGTCAAGACCCAGCAGCAGATCTCGAGCGGGCGCCGCATCCTGACGCCGGCCGATGACCCGATCGGCGCATCGAAAGTATTGAACCTCGAGCAGGGGCAGGCGATGAACCAGCAGTTCGCCACCAACCGCATGAACGCCGGCAATGCACTGCGCGAGCAGGAAGGTGTGCTGGCCAGCATCGGCGACCTTGTGCAGGACATGAAGTCACTGATGGTCCAGGCCGGCAATGGCGCGCTGGATGATACTCAGCGCGGCTATCTGGCCGTCGAACTGAACAGCCAGTTCGATCAGCTACTGGCGCTGGCCAATTGCAAAGACAGCATGGGTAGCTATCTGTTCTCCGGTTATCAGGGCAACCAGCCGGCTTATGCAAAGACCCTCACCGGCGCGAACTTTCAGGGTGATAGCGGCCAGCGCATGCTGCAGGTCGATACCAGCCGTCGGGTGACCACCTCGGTCAGCGGCGAGCAGATCTTCGAGGCCATTGATACCGGTGCACCCGGCACGCCCGGCATGCTGCAGGGGATTTTCACGACGCTGCGCAGCTGGTCGGATGCGCTGTCCTCGTCCACTGCCACACCGGCCGCACAGGCAGCCTTGTCCGCTGCATCAGGCGCCGCCGGCAATTCGCTCGATCGCTTGCTGGACCGAGTGCTGGCTGCGCGCGCCAATGTCGGCGCACAACAGAAAGAGATCGAGTCGCTCGACCTGGCTGGCTCGGCGCGCGATCTTGAATATGCGCAGGCCAAGTCAGCGCTGCAGGATGTGGATTACACGCAGGCTATCAGCCAGTTCACTCAGCAGCAGACCACGCTAGAGGCAGCGATGAAGTCCTTCAAGGCGGTCTCGCAGTTGTCGCTATTCAGCCTGATCTGAGCAGTCGCCTAGCCCTGGTTGGGATCGCGGCGGTTCTCCTTGTCGGAGGCTGCCAGGTACTTCTCCTTAATCGATGTGAAGGGCTTCAACAGCTTGACCAGTTCAACTTGCCCTTTTTCTTCTGCATATTGCAAGGGTGTCTTTCCGAACTTGTCAGTCACGCTCGGATCGGCGCCATGCGCCAGCAGCAGCTCCGCGATCTCTCGGCGTCCCAGTGCGGCGGCGGCGTGCAAGGCCGTGCGTCCAATGCGATTCGGAGTATCGAACTCGACATCTTGCGACAGCAGGGCTCGCATCAATTCCCTATGGTCTTTCTGTGCCGCCACATGAAAAATCGTGTGTCCGCTTGAGCAGATTTCCGACAGCCCCGCTGCGAACAGTGCCTGGACCTTCTTCGCAATGTCGATATCTGCAGATTGCAGAGCGAACAGCGGTGGTGGCTCTCTCAGGCTAGGGTCGTTTTTCAGCTTTTTGCCATGTTTTTGCAAGATGCGGACCACACTGTCGCCGCTGCCGTGGGTGAGTTTTGACAAAAGCAACATCGCGGGCTGCCCGTCGATGGCCTCCTCAAGCGCGGATTTTCCGGTCGTTCTCGCGTGCTGCTTGACCGTGGGCGCTTCACCCGCCTTGATCTTCAGCAGCTTACCGTCGCTGATGCGCCGAAGATTCTCGCCGCTGGCTTTGGTCAGAAATCTCCAGATCTTGTCGCTGCTGGGCATACTGTGTTTCTTCCTGATGTGCGCTCCCATGAAATCGATGAGGAGTTCTATGGGCCGTGTCAGGGATTGCGCCATGACTGACTTTTTTCCGGCCAACAGCACATAGTTGCCCTCATCCAGTGGCAGGAATTCTCCCAGCAAGCCGGCCTCGCAGCAGCCAAGGATCACCTCGCCGTTCCAGCGCTGCGCTTGCGTGGGTCGCCGGATGGTCTCTTCCAGTTCATCCCATGCCAGTTCATCAATCACGCCGTTCGCCTGCAAAAAAAACTTACCCTCCTCAAAGCCACCGTGCAGTTGCACGATGATGCGGGTATCCGGGCCAATTTTTCCGGCCTTGAACAGACTTCGTAATCTGTCCAGCAAGGCTTGCTTGTGGTCGGCACTTGTCTTACCGGCCGATGCATCGGCAATCACGGTTTCGTGTAGCAGCTTGCTTTTGTCCAGTGCCTTCCTGATGTCCGCGATGCTGTGCTGGATATCGGTTCCGCCACTCACATAGACCACGTGCAGAGGCGGAGTGGCAGCGATACGAGATGCTGCGTTGCCATCGTCCCCATCATCATGGTCGCTTGCGTCCTCAATATCACGCAGCAGCGGCGTCTTTATCGGTTGTTTGTTAATGACTGGTCTGGACACGGGCAACTCTCGTAGGCAGGACTCGGACTTGGGTTCCGGATCCTTGGTGACCTGGTGTCAGACCGGGTTTTAGGATGGTGCATCGATGACGCATCGTGTAGAAAAAACGCGACCTTGCTCACGAAGCGGTGCCGGGCGCTGTTTTTGCAAGCAGAGTGAGTACGCGCGCAAGCGTGTCCTGCATCGCCGCCAGCAAGGGTGCCGACAGATAGGGCAACACCAGTGAGATCATCACGAAGCCCACACCCAATGTCAGCGGAAAACCGATGCCGAACAGGTTCAGCTGCGGCGCCGCCTTGTTCAGTATGCCCAGCGCCAGGTTGGTCACCAGCAGCGCCGCAATGATGGGCAAGGCCAGCTGCAGTCCGAGCGCAAACACCTGTCCGCCCATGCCGGCCAGCGCCGCAAAGGGTGCCGAGGAGGGCGGCAGCGCCGATACCGGCAGTACCGTGAAGCTGTTGACCAAGGTGGCCAGCAGCGCCAGATGAAGATTGGATGAGACAAAGACCATCAGTGCCAGCCAGCCAAAGAACTGGCTGATCGATGAGGCCTGGCTCTGGCTGAGCGGATCAAAAAAGCTCGAGAATGACAAGCCCATGCTGAGCGCGGCCAGCTCCCCGGCCAGCTCGACCGCAGCGAATACCAGCCGCATCGAAAAGCCGATCGCAAGGCCGATCAGTATCTGCTGTACCAGCACCAGTACGCCGTCCCCGGAAAACGGCGTGACATCCGGCAGCGGCGGCATGCCGGGCGCGACCGCCACCGACAGCAGCAAGCCCAGCCCGACCTTGACCCGTATCGGAATGCTGCGATGGCCAAACAGGGGCGCGACACTGACCATGGCCAGCAGACGCGCTGCCGGCCACAGCAGCATCACCATCCATGCATTGAGCTGCGCGATGCTGACCGTGAGCATGGGATCTTCGCGGGCCTGTCGGTATTTGAAACGATGACGTTCAGCCGACCAGCGAGGGTATGCCGGTCAGCGTGCGTCGCATGTAGTCCAGCATCACGGTCATCATCCATGGCCCGCCGATCACGATCGCGAGCATGATGCCGACCAGCTTGGGTATGAACGACAGCGTAGCCTCATTGATCTGGGTCGCTGCCTGGAAGATGCTGACCACAAGGCCGATCGCCAGCGCCACCAGCAGCAAGGGGCCCGCCACCAGCAGCAGGGTTTCCATGGCCAGCCGGCCTTGGGTCATGACGGTTTCGGGGGTCATCTCAGTGTTCTTCCTTTGGTGCGAGGATAGGCGAACCGAACCTCCTTGCATAAGCAGATCAGGTGTGGGATAGCGGTGCAGCTCGCAGGAATGTCGTCTTCGGAGCAGGCGAAGGGTGTACTACGTCCTGATCCAGAACTGGCAAGCGCAATGGGTTACGCATGACGTTCCATGTTGCTTACCCCCCACGACCGATGAGCCTTCCTATTCCCAGTCTTTCCCATAGCCTGCAACCTGCCCTGACATCTGACGAAACGTCCGCCATCTCCGCAAATTCGGACAATTCGCTGCCAGTCATGAAGGGCCGTGCGGGGTCTTCATCCGGCAACGATTCGGCCGGCGCGGACATCAGCTCCGAACCGGTCGAGATCGATAGCCACACCGAGCCGATAATCTTCAGCTTTGATACGGAATCATCGGTCAGGGACGCGGATACACGGGCTCGGCTGAACATGTCGATAGCCATTCTCCGGCACGACCTTGCGTCCGTGGAACGGCTATTAAAAAAATACCCGGAAATACTGCATGCGCTCAATCCGGTCTGCTGCATATCCGTATTGGGTGAAGCGGTGCTTGCCGGTGACATAAGCATCGTAAAAACACTGCTTGCTCTTGATGCGCCGCTGACAACTACGCTGTTAAAGACGCGTAGTTCGGTCGAAAAGTCCTCCTTGAAAGGCGGGGCGCAGGCACATCATGATCACATCCGGGTTGAATCATCCTCCGTAGCCCTCTACGAAATCGTATCCGACGTCAGCTCCTCACGCTCAGCCACTCCTCCGAATCAAAGTGAATGCTCGCCATCGATGCGGCGCGTACTTTCGCTTAGCTGGAGTGCAGGTACAAGGTTGTCGCAACTGGAAGATGATGCCGCCAGTCGTAGTACTTCATTGGCCGAAGGCCGCAACACTGAATGGCCGCCAGTTCAGTTGCCGATCTCAGAACGCGACGTATCCGATTCAGATAGTGATATCTATCGTGAAAAAGCGGGCTCAGATGTCGAGGATGATGCAGGAAGCTGCTCGGATTCCGAAGAAACGGAAAAGGAATCCTCGGGCTTGGTTGGTGCTTTTACCAAGGCTGTCCAAACGCCATCCAGCGATGCCGAGGACAGTGAACCAAATGACGAGACGACCCGGTCGAGTACTGGAACATCACAAGATTCGACCAGCCAGAAAGACACCGTCAATTCATCTGACTCTTCGTCACGCCCCGATGAGATCGATATCGATGATTTGACTAATCTGGGTTGGTGGACAAGTAAGTATCCGTTTTTTGACCAAGCTTTAATTGTCAATCATGAAGGCTTGATTGTAAATCTTGGCTTGGAGTGCATGTGGGCAATTCATATCGGGCGTGTCGACATCCTTGATTTACTGCTCGAGCATGCCGTACAGATGAAATTTCCGATGAAGGGAGGAATACTGCGTGGCATATGCGAGGTTAGTTCAGAAGAATCTCAATTGAAGGTAGTTCGAACTTTGGTAGATCATGGTGTTTTCGATATGCCTCCTGATTTATTCATGCGAAAAGAAACGCACTTTATCAAGAAGGAAATCTGGACGCATAAAAAGAAACTTTTTGATCTTTTGTTGCGTAATATGTTGCCCGCCATCGGCGACCGCGAAAAACATGATCTCGCAGCCGGGCTTTCAGAGACAAAAAATGTAAGCTTTCTCCGAGAGGTACATGCCGTCGCCCAGGCATGCCTCAGCGATGGTGATCTGATCAAGTTCAATTCATTCCTAATGGATGCATCGATAACTGATGGTTGGGTAGATGGAATGGCTGTGCTGTTTGAAGCCGGTGTTCAGGCTTTTCCATATGGCATAACTATCAAATCGCCGGTGCTACGATACATCGATCACCCGGAGGTAATACGACTCGTATTGAAGCATTTAACAGATCCTCTGGATCGTCAAAAACTTCTGGATCTTGCGCTGGTCCGGGCTGCCAGAGATCCTTTCTACTCTAGGGGTTCGGGTAAGGTGATCCGGCTACTTGATTCGGGTGCAAATCTTGATTTGGATTTGATCGGTCTCGTGCCAAACGAGGAGGACACTACCCACGGCGATGTCATATCTCTGGCATTTCATCATAAACAATTCCAATTCTTTGTCGAAGTCATGCCCAGACTGTCTGACGATTATTTGACGCAGAACGCTTGGAAATGGATATCGATAATATTACCTAATCGATTTTGCCGTGTTCAGTCTGATGACATCGAGCATCCGCCTGTTGATTGTTCAGATTTGGTAGAAATCATCCAAAAAGTTATCGAAATCAAGGGCGCAAGTTTCAGCAAAGCACACCTGTCTGATGCGCTGATTACTAAGTCAGCCAGAAACCCCAAAGCAATCATCGACGCACTGACGAAAATGGCAGTCACTTCGGAGGGGACAATGGCTCCCGGCAGGGAAGGCTACCTTGACCTGCTGTTCGACAACGATCCGCTATTGAATTCTGCATTTTTTTGTTATTCGCAGGGCGTGGACAGCAAGCTTGAAACCGAGGCTATGATTATCAGGCCGGAGATGGTCAACCGGCCCCATGCATGCGATCTGTATCGTTTTCGCGAAGAGTTGCTCAAATCGGATATTCGCGAGCATTACCAATTCAAGCAATCAACCAACTGGCTGAAGGAGACATGCGCAGCGCTTTATCAATTATCGTCTCAATATCGACAGAATTCCGAGGGAGCAGCGGATAGTTCGGCGACGAATCTGCCAATGATAAAAGCCCTGACGGCACACCGACTTGGATTAAGCGCCACGCTTTTTGAACTGTTGCTTGACGAGGTGCGCCGTTTCCATCCCGAGCCTTCCTCTGCCATATCCAATGGTGAGGGCCTGCCTGTCGATTGGGAGCGCCAGATTTTACTTCATTTAAATCAACGGATTCCCGTGGTTAGTGACTCAATATTTGAATGTCCTCATGCTTCCTGGAATGTCGTGGAAGGAATGCAGATAATCATCTCCATACAAACGGAGAATCTGTTGACTCTGGCTGCGGAGTTTCTCGCGACAAGGCGGGCTGAGGGCAGCACGGTCACCTCGATCGCTATCGGCGCCGGTAACGTAATCGCTGGTGGTAAATCCCAGTCATCATCAGCTAACGAAACTCTGGGCCAGTGACCCAACCAGCAAAGCCCAGCCGTCCACCAGCACGAACAGGATCAGCTTGAAGGGCAGCGCGACAATCGCAGGCGAGACCATCATCATGCCCAGTGCCATCAAGACACTGGCTACCACCATGTCGATGATCAGGAAGGGAATGAAGATCGCAAAGCCGATCTGGAAAGCGGTCTTCAGTTCCGAGGTGATGAAGGCCGGCACCAGCAGTCGCAGCGGCACTTGCTCCGGCCCTTCCAGCGCCGGGCTGCCGGACAGCTGCACATAGAGCGCCAAATCGGATGCGCGGGTTTGGCGGAGCATGAAGTCCTTGAGCGGCAGGGCACCCTTGTCGAGCGCAGCTTGCATCGTGATCTTGTTTTCCTGCAGCGGCTGCCATGCATCGGTGTAGACCTTGTCCAGCGTCGGGCCCATGACAAACAATGACAGGAACAGCGAAAGCCCGATCACTACCTGATTCGGTGGTGCATGCGGCGTGCCCAGAGCCTGACGCAGCAGGGACAGCACGATCACGATGCGGGTGAAGCTGGTCATCATCAACAGCCCAGCCGGCAGGAAGCCGAGCGCGGTCATGAACAGCAGGGTTTGCAGCGACAGCGTGTAATGGGTGCCGCCGCCGGCGGCCGGCGTGCTGGAGAAGGCTGCAATGCCGGGCTCGGCCATTGCCGCCATCGGCATCAGCAGCAGCGCCGCGGCCGATGTCAGCCGCGACGTGCTCGACGAGGTCAGCCGCGATGTACGCAACGGTATCAGCCGCAATGTGCGCATCAAATCAGAAAGCCTAAGCCCGGTCATGATCCCGACCGCCGGTTGAGTGCGCGCTGCAACCATGCGGCGAAAGGAGGCAATGGCGTGATCGAGTGCGGTGCCGGCTGGGCGGTCGGGGCCGCCTGCGATGCAGCCTGGTCGGACAATGGCACGCCATCGGGCAGCGCAGCGTGTTGCGGCACGGTCTTGTCCAGCAGGCTGACGCGGCCCGGTGCGACACCGAGCACCAGCCACTGGCCGGCGACCTCGACCACGGCGACTCGCTCGCGCGGGCCGACCGAGGCGGCGGCGATCACGCGCACGGTCGCACCGGAGGCAGGGCGCAATCGTCCCAGCCGGGCGACTGCCCAGGCCAGCCCGGCGATCATGGCCAGTACCAGCAGCAAGCCTAGGGTGACCTGCAACATCATCACGTCCTTATTTGTTCAGCTTGCGTATGCGCTCGGAGGGAGTGACGATGTCCGTCAGGCGTATGCCGAACTTGTCATTGACCACCACCACCTCGCCCTGAGCGATCAGGCAGCCATTGACCAGCACATCCATGGGCTCGCCAGCCAGACCATCCAGTTCCACCACCGATCCCTGCGCCAGCTGCAGCAGATTCTTGATCGCGATCTTGGTACGCCCCAGCTCCACGGTCAGCTGCACCGGTATGTCGAGGATGAAGTCGATGTCATTTTTCTGTGCGCCACCGGTGCTGGCAGTGAAGTCGCGGAACGCTGCCTTGGCCACGGGTATGCCGCCCAGACCGTTGGCCGTGTCAGCTGCCGTGTCCGTTGCGGTATCTGCCGCAGCCTGCTCGGCCAGCGCCGCGCTCCAGTCATCGACGGTGGCGCTGTTTTCGGGGTCAAGCATGGTCATGGTCGTCTCCTTGCAGGTTTTCCTGATGGGCGGCCGGCAGCAGCGCCTGCACACGTATCGCGTACTGGCCATTGAGCTGGCCGTGTGTGCAGTGCATGACCGGCACGCCGGCTACCTTGGCTTCAAGCGTCTCGTCGATATCGATGGGCAGCACATCGCCGGCGCGCATTTTCATCACGTCTTCCAGCGTCATCCGGATAGCACCGAGATCGACCACCAGCTCGACAGCGGCGGTCTGTATCTGTTGCTTGAGCAGCTTGATCCAGCGCTGGTCCATCTCCAGCGTCTCGCCCTGCAGACTCGAAGTCAGCAAGTCACGTATCGGCTCGATCATGGCGTAGGGCATGCAGACATGCATCTCGCCCGATTGCGAGCCCAGCTCAACGGTGAAGGTGGTCGACACCACCACCTCATTGGGTGTGGCGATGTTGGCGAACTGGGTATTCATCTCAGAGCGTATGTACTCGAAGTCCAGCGGATGTACCGGCTCCCAGGATTTTTGATAGGTCTCGAACCAGATATCGAGTACGCGCTGGATGATGCGCTGCTCGGTCTGGGTGAAATCGCGGCCTTCTACCCGTGTGTGGAAGCGACCGTCGCCGCCAAACAGGTTGTCGATCATCAGGAACACGAGGTTCGGATCGATCACCATCAGCGCGGAGCCACGCAGCGGCTTGCAGTGCACGAGGTTCAGGTTGGTCGGCACCACCAGATTGCGAATGAATTCGCTGTACTTGGAAACACGTACCGGGCCGACCGAGACCTCGGCCGTGCGGCGCAGAAAATTGAACAGACCGATCCGGAACAGCCGCGCAAAGCGCTCATTGATGATCTCGAGCGTGGGCATGCGCCCGCGCACGATGCGCTCTTGTGTCGCGAGGTTGTACGGCCGTATGCCGGCTGCCTGCGCTTCTGGCGGTACCTCATCGGCATCGCCGGACACGCCGCGCAACAGCACATCGACTTCTTCCTGCGATAAGAAATTCTCGGCCATGGTCTGGGGGGTTCAGCATGCGGTTCGGTGACTCATCCATGCACCTTGCCGCCACCCTTGCAAGTGTAGGAAAGCAGGCGCCAGCCAGATGGACAGATCAGCGGCGGTATTGCCCCGCAAATCCCGGCGTCACTGAATCACGAACGAGGTCAGGTACACGCCGCTGATGGTCGGCGGGGCGAGATCCTTGGCATACGGTTGCCGTAGGCTGGTAGCGATGTCGGTGGCCAGCGTTTCCTTGCCGGCCGGCGACTGCAATTCCTCAATGCTTTTTGATGAGAGAAGAAGCAGAAGCCGGTTTTTTACTTGCGGCAGGTAGAGCTTGAGCTGTTCGCTGTCTTTGGCTTCCTTTACCTGAAGGGTAATGCCGGCCTGTAGGATGCGGTCGCCTGCCAGATTGACAGTAAAGGTCTCCATCTCCATGAAGACCGGTGGTGCGGATTCGACCTTGACCGGCTTTGGTGCTTCGTTCGCCGCTGGCTTCAACAGATACCAGGCTGCGCCTCCGCCACCGCCCAGCAGCAGCACGGCCGCACTGGCGATGATGATCAGTTTCTTTGTTGACTTCGGCTTGGCCTCGTTGATGTCGGTGACATTGTTGTCAGCATTGCTGTCGGTCTTGCTGTTCCTGGCGGCGGCAGTAGCCATGATTTTTCCTGATCGGGTAGCGGTAGGGTGTTAAGCAAAGGGGGTAAAAGCAAAGCAGGCGATAGCAAAGAAGCCAACAGCAAAAAGGCCAACAGCAAAGCGGGCGACAGGCTGAGGCAGCGCCCTCAGGCGAACAGGTCAACCATCCGGGTCGCCGTTGCGCTTCGCATCACCGTGCCTGCATCTTTGCTCGAGCTAGCGATATCGGCAGCGGTATCGGGACCGCGGCGTTGGCCGGTGCGGCTGTCGTTGGCGTCGTCAGCCAGCGCATGTTGCTCACCTTGACTTGCGTCGCCGCTGTTGACGCTGGTCTGTCCGAGCTGCAGCCCGGCATCTGCAAACATTTCCTTCAGGCGCGGCACTGCGTCCTGCAGCGCTTGCCGGACTTCGGGCTGAAGGCTGCTGAAAGCTGCACTGGCCTGACCGTCACGCAGTTCCAGTATCACGCGTACGGGGCCAAGCTCGGGTGGGTTCAAGGTGAGGCTGGCGCTCTGCAGATCCTGATGAGCGACCCACAGCATTTGCTGTCCGAGTGCCTGCTGCCATTGCGGTGACAGCAGGTGCGGTGCGATATGGGCACTCCAGGTTGCCGGGGTCACGCCGGCAGCCGTTGACGTCGTTGATGCAGCAGCTGATGCGGCGGCCGAGGCCAGCGGAGCGCTGCTGCTCGGTGCCTCTGAATGGGTAGGGCTGCCGAGGTGAGCCTCATGCGCATGTGCGGCTGGTAAGTCGCTGGCGCTTGAGGCGGCGAATGCGTGGTGGGCAGGGTCTGTCGCCGACGCCGTTGCTGCGGTCTCCGCTGCTGCAGTAGCCCATGCTGCCGTTACTACAGTTGCTTTTGCTGTGGCAGCGTTCGTGCCGTGGTCTGCATTGTTGGCCACTATGGCTATTTCATCCGTGCTTGTCGATCTGGTTCCGCTGTCTGAACCAGCCGCGGCTGCCTGATGTGCAAGCCAATTGGCGCGGTGATCCGCTGCAGCATTTAGTGCCGAGCCGGCATGTCCATGACCACCAGCGATGGCCTCGGTGGCCAGGTCGCCGAACACGAGCGCGCTGGATGCAGCTGCCTGATCTCCTAGGCCGCCAATCAGGCCCTTACTTGCGCCATTGGCCGTCAGCGCTTGCGCCCCTTCCTTGATCGGCACTGCATCGACTGGTACCGAAGCAATCGGCACCGCAACGACCGGCGACGCCAGCTGGCTGATGAGGGCCTGCAGCTCGGCGGCTGCTTCACTCTCCGGCATGCCTTGCGTATCGTCCGCAGTCCGCGATCCGGATGCCGGTTCCTTGTCGGCGGAAGCTTGAGTGGCCTTGGCTTGCTGATGCCCGCCATCCTGCATGGCCGCGGTTGATGGCGAATTGGTGGTGACAACTTCAGTGCCGGCACCACTAGCGGCATTCATCATTGATTGCGACAGCTCGCTGGCAAAGCTGCTGCCTGCACCCGGCCAGGCAGCGCGCCAGGCTGTGCCAGCCGGGCTGCCCTCGGCACGCTTGACGGCAGGGGCGGTGTTCATCGAATTCGGGTTCATCGCAGTCGACGTCATCGCATGCTTTCCTTACCAGGTCTCTGCATCTGCTCGGCGCAGGGCGGCGCGGGCGGCGAACTCATCGGTGGCCTTGCGCTCCAGCCGGGCTTCGCGCTGCAGTTCGGCGTCGGCGGCGCGCTCGACCAGCAGGGACCAGGTGCGGCCTTCGCGTTTCCTGGCCTGCCAGTGCTGCTGCGCCTGTTCGGCCTGTGTGCAGGCATGGGCCTCGATGGCCGACTGGCCGGCGATGGCCTCGTCGATCTTTTCAAGGAAGCGCTGGAAGTTGCGATAGGCTGCAAATGATAGTCCGTCATACACGTGGTTCTGCAGTCGTTGCGCATAGTCGGCGCGCAGCTGCTGCAGCATCTGCAGCCGCTGCTGCGCATCATCGCGCCGGGCGATGGCACACCCGAGGCTGTCGGCGGCAGCATCGGCGTCCCTGGCCGACAGCATGACCAGGGTCTCGAAGATAGCGGTGGCGGGGCGGTTAGTCATTCATGCCAGTCTAGGCAGCGCCGGGCGCTTCCGATTGGCCGAACAGAGCGGCAAGTCGGGCCAAGCTTTCGGTCTGGTCGCTGCACTCCTGAATATCCTGCTGCAGGAAAGCCGCGATGTCGGGGTAGAGCGTGAGTGCGTCATCCACCAGCGGATCGCTGCCGCGCTTGTAGGCGCCGACGGCCACCAGATCACGATTGCGCTGCCAGACGGACAGCAATTGCTTGAGCCGCCGTGCTCGCTGCTGGTGGGCGGCTGAGGTGATGCCATGCATGACCCGGCTGATGGATTGCTCGATATCGATCGCCGGGTAATGACCCGATTCCGCCAGCGAACGGTTCAGCACGATGTGACCATCGAGTATGGCGCGCGCACTGTCGGCGATCGGGTCTTGCTGGTCATCGCCCTCGGTCAGCACGGTGTAGAACGCGGTGATCGAGCCGCTGCCGACCCGACCGTTGCCGGTACGCTCGACCAGCGCTGGCAGCTTGGCAAACACCGATGGCGGGTAGCCCTTGGTCGCCGGTGGCTCGCCAATCGCGAGTGCAATCTCACGCTGCGCCATCGCATAGCGAGTCAGCGAATCCATGATCAGCAGCACATGCTGTCCCTGATCGCGAAAATGCTCGGCGATGGCAGTTGCATAGGTCGCGCCCTGCAAGCGCAGCAGCGGCGGCGCATCGGCCGGCGCGGCCACGACCACCGAGCGTGCCAGTCCTTCGGTACCCAGTATCTGCTCGATGAATTCCTTCACTTCGCGGCCGCGCTCGCCGATCAGGCCGACCACGATCACGTCTGCCGTCGTGTAGCGCGCCATCATCCCGAGCAGCACGCTCTTGCCGACGCCCGAGCCGGCGAACAGGCCCATGCGCTGGCCACGGCCCACGGTCAGCAAGGCATTCACTGCACGCACGCCCACATCCAGCACGGTATCAATAGGCGCGCGCGCCAGCGGATTGATCGCGCGTGCATTCAGCGATGCGGAGACCGTGCTGCGCAGCGGCCCAAGTGAATCCAGCGGACGCCCGGCACCATCGACCACACGTCCCAGCATGGCCGCGCCCACCGGCAAGTGGCGTCCGCGGTCGGCGCTGCGGCGGCGCGGATGATTGATGCTGCCGACCGGTGGCAACAGTTCGGCCACTTCCAGCGGCATGACCCGCGCGCCGGGCACGACACCATCGGTCTCGCCCTGCGGCATCAGGAACAGGCGCTCGTCCCGAAAACCCACCACCTCGGCCTCGACCTCGGCGCCGCTCTCGAGCATCACCCGACAAGCGCTGCCGATCGGCAGCTTCAGCCCGGCCGCTTCCATGACCAGACCGGAGACGCGCGTGACGCGCCCGGCCACCTGCATAGGATCGGCGATGTTGAGCAGTTCGCTGCAATCGCGCAGCCATGCTCGCCAGCGTGAAGAGTAAGCGGGTTGGGGGGTGGGGGGCATGCTCATGCTGACCGCCTCACTCGGCCAGCCAGTCATCCTGCACACCGAGCGCGGCGCTCAGTCGCTGCCAGCGGGTGCCGATGCCGGCGTCTATCGTGTTGCTGCCGGTCTCGATGCGGCAGCCGCCGCGCGCCAGCGTCGGGTCGGGCTGCACGCGCCAGCCAGCGGTGGCGAGTCCTTCGCCCATGCCTTCCTGTACCAGCGCTGCATCATCAGGATGCAATTGCAGCAGCAGCGGTGCCTGCACGATCGGCAGGTAGCGCAGCGCATCTTCCACCACCGGCAGGACTTTTTCCGGTCGGATTGCGAGCGCGCTTTTCAGCATGGCCTTGGCCATGTCCAGCGCCAGCCGCAGCACATCTTGCGCAACCAGTTCATTGACCTGCGCCAGTTCTCTGGTGAAGCCCGACAGCAGTGCCTGCAATTGTTCGCGCTCGGCCGCCGCATCCAGCCGTCCGGCGGCAAGACCTTCGGCATGGCCTGCCGCATAGCCTTCGGCATGGCCATCGGCGCGGCCTTGCTCGCGCGCCTGTGCGCGGCTGGCGGCGATCTGCCCGGACAATTGCTGTTGCAAGGCAAGGCGTGCCGCCTTTTCGCTGGCGGCGCGCGCCATCGCGGTCGGACGGTTGTCGCCGAAGGACGCCATCTCGTAGCGTTGCCACGGTGTCTGCTCGGACAGCGGTATCTCGGTGTCGGCGACCAGCATCTGCAGCTGCTCGCTGATGCTGTCGGGCTCAGACATACGGATCCTCGCCCTTGGCGCCCAGCTGTATCGTGCCCTCGTCGGCCAGACGGCGCACGATGGACAGGATTTCCTTCTGCTGTGTTTCTACCTCGGATAATCTTACCGGGCCCTTGGCCTCGAGATCTTCCTTGAGCATCTCGCCGGCACGTTGCGACATGTTGCGGAAGATTTTCTCGCGCAGCTCCTGCCCGGCGCCCTTGAGCGCCACGATCAGCGCTTCGGACGGCACCTCGCGCAGGATGGTCTGTATGCCGCGATCATCGATGTCGATGATGTTATCGAAGACGAACATCTCATCCATGATCTTCTGCGCCATGTCGGCATCGAAGGTCTTGAGGTTGTCCATCACCGAGGTCTCGTGCTCGCCGCTGAAGAAGTTCATGATCTCGGCCGCCGTACGCACGCCGCCCATCTGCTTTTTCTTCAATACCTCATTCCCGGTCAGCAGCTTGGTCAGCACATCATTCAGCTCGCGCAGCGCGGCCGGTTGCACGCCATCGAGCGTGGCGATGCGCAGCATGACGTCATTGCGCAGCCGCTCAGTAAAGTAGCCGAGCACTTCACAGGCGTGATAGCGCTCCAGATGAACGAGGATGGTGGCAATGATCTGCGGATGCTCATTGCGGATCAGCTCGGACACCGACTGGCCATCCATCCATTTGAGGCTCTCGATGCCAGAGGCTTCGCGCGCGCCGAGGATGCGATTGAGCAGGCTGCTGGCCTTGTCATCGCCCA
>JACCDH010479888.1_pt1 | contig 21108 bp, 22 predicted proteins | sample 7442481 | NCBI WGS metagenome assembly JACCDH01 (sample SAMN15323433, study PRJNA562643) | freshwater metagenome | isolation source: river surface water | place: USA:Blue River Watershed | collected 2017-08-15
GTTCTATCCCATAGCTCTAGCGGCCTTAACGGTCATCGTAGGCGTGATTTATTTGCCAGAAACGAAGGGAAAAGCGCTGAGTGACTAAAATAGGACTTTTCCATTAATTCGGTGGACATATTTTGAAATATTCCCTTTAAATAAATATGCTTTGGCGCTAAACCAAAATGGGGGTATATTTGTTTGTGAATTTCGTTTTTCTGAGGACCCTTTTTGTGTGACTCAGGATGGCGAAGCCGTGGAGAAAGGAAAGAATAGAAGTTTAGTGTGGTCCATTCCGCCAAATCTTATTCGTGGATATTTGTAAATCACTAAATCTTTCATTTTTGGGCGTTAAATAGTTTTATTTAAAACTTAGAGATAACGGGAATTATCAAAATATTTGGTTTTGGTGCGCAGTTTAGTGCGCAAATAAATAATAGTTAATGAAAATTGGTATTACTTTTAGTTGTTTTGATTTGTTTCATGCTGGTCATGTCAAAATGCTTGAGGAAGCAAAGAGAAATTGTGATTATTTAATAGTTGGATTACAAATAGACCCAACAATTGATAGGCAGTCAAAAAACAAGCCAACTCAATCAATAGTCGAAAGATATATTCAATTAAAGGCATGTGTTTTTATAGATGAAATCGTCCCATATTCGACTGAGGCTGAATTATTGGAAATATTACAAAGTTTTAAAATTGATGTACGTATTATTGGGGAAGATTATATTGAAAAAGAATTCACTGGAAAATCTTATTGTAATGAGAATAATATTGAGATAATCTATAACTCTAGAAAACATTCATTTTCATCATCAAATTTAAAGTCAAAAATAATAAACCAACAATTAAAATGAAATTAGCAATTGTAGGCACGGGTTATGTAGGTCTAGTTACAGGAACGTGTTTCGCGGAGACAGGTAATAAAGTTACTTGTGTTGATATTGATACACATAAGGTTGAAAAGCTCAACAAAGGTCAAATCACAATATATGAACCGGATTTAGAAAAAATCTTTTTAAGAAACATAAAAGAAGAGCGACTTACTTTTACTACAGATTTAGAAAAAGCAATAGAGGAAGCACAAATTATCTTTCTAGCATTGCCAACCCCTCCAGGTGCAGATGGAAGTGCCGACTTAAAATATGTATTGGGTGTAGCGGATCATTTAGGAAAAATATTAAAGGGCTATAAGGTCATAGTTAATAAGAGCACAGTACCAGTAGGTACAGCTGATAAAGTAAGCGCTGCAATTGCAAAAAACTATAAAGGCGAATATGATGTAGTTAGCAACCCTGAGTTTTTGAGAGAGGGAGTTGCAGTAGATGATTTTATGAAACCTGATAGAGTAGTAGTAGGCACAAGATCGGAGAGAGCCAAGAAGTTGATGAACGATTTATATGCGCCATTTGTTAGACAAGGCAACCCTGTGATTTTTATGGACGAACATAGTTCGGAACTAACAAAGTATGCGGCTAATAGCTTCCTTGCAACAAAAATTTCATTTATGAACGAAATTGCGCAATTGTGCGAGCGTTTAGGAGCAGATGTAGATATGGTTCGCAGAGGTATAGGAAGTGATGATAGAATCGGTAAAAGATTCTTATTCCCCGGAATCGGATATGGAGGAAGTTGTTTCCCTAAAGATGTTCAAGCTTTAATTAAGTCATCTGATGAAGTCGATTATGATTTTGAGATATTAAAAGCAGTTGAAAAAGTGAATGCGAATCAAAAACTACATTTAGTAGAAAAGATTAAGGCGTACTATAAAAACAATTTGCATGGAAAGCACTTTGCATTTTGGGGATTAGCCTTTAAACCTAATACAGACGATATTAGAGAGGCGCCTGCATTGAGTATTATTGAAGCATTATTAAAATTAGGAGCAACAGTTACTGCGTTTGATCCAGAAGCTATGTTGAATGTAAAAGATCAATTAGGAAATAAGATTAAATATGCTGAGAATCAATACCAAGCATTAGAAGGAGCGGACGCGTTGGTTATTGCCACAGAGTGGAGTGAGTTTAGAGCACCTGATTTTGATTTAATGGAGCAAAAAATAGAAAATAAAATTGTATTTGATGGCAGAAACTTATTTGATGTTAGTAAAATGACTGAATTAGGATATTATTATGAAAGTATAGGAAGATTAGGTTCTGAAAAATAATCTTGTGTGTAAAATTAACTAAATGAATCAAAAAAGAATTTTAATAACGGGTGCTGCTGGATTTTTAGGATCGCATTTGTGTGATCGTTTTATCAATGAAGGATACTACGTGATCGCAATGGATAATTTGATCACAGGAGATCTAATAAATATTGAGCACTTAAGAACGAATCCTAATTTTGAATTCATCCACCATGACATCACGACTTTTATAGATATTAAAGGAGCCTTAGATTTTATATTACATTTTGCATCACCAGCAAGTCCCATTGATTATTTAAAAATCCCTATTCAAACCTTAAAAGTGGGTGCGATGGGAACGCATAATTTATTAGGCTTGGCTAAAGCGAAGGGTGCGAGAATACTTGTTGCAAGTACAAGTGAGGTTTATGGCGATCCATTAGTACATCCACAAACTGAAGAGTACTGGGGTAATGTAAATCCAGTGGGTCCAAGAGGGGTGTATGACGAAGCAAAGCGTTATATGGAATCCATTACTATGGCATACCATACCTTCCATAAAGTAGAGACAAGAATTATCCGCATCTTTAATACCTATGGTCCAAGGATGCGCCTGAATGATGGTCGTGCATTGCCTGCCTTTATTGGCCAAGCATTAAGAGGTGAGGATCTGACTGTGTTTGGAGATGGTTCACAAACAAGAAGCTTCTGCTATGTAGATGATTTAGTGGAAGGAATTTATAGATTATTATTTAGTGATTATACTCAACCCATTAATATCGGCAACCCGAATGAAATTAGCTTAAAAGATTTTGCAGAGGAAGTTTTGAAGTTAACAGGTTCTAAATCTAAGATCGTGTATTTGCCATTACCTATAGATGACCCAAAGCAAAGACAACCAGATATTACTAAAGCAAGAAATATCTTAGGGTGGGAGCCATTGGTGAATCGTACAGAAGGATTACAAAGAACTTATGACTTTTTTAAAGTCTTACCTGTATCTGAGTTGAGAAAGTCTCCAAAATCATTTAAATAAAAATTGTTTTGAAAAAAATAACAGATTTGCTGAATATTTTTTCAAAAAATTCTTTGCTAATATTATTGTCTTCAATTCTAAATTTTGTAGCGCCATTAGCGACAATTCCATTAGTATTTCATTTTTTTAGCACAACATTATACTCGAAATCAATTTTCTACTTCAGTATAATCAATTTGGTTTTGTTTTTATTAAACTTTGGATACAATTCAGGTGCTATACAATTAATTAAAAGTCAAAAAGGCCAAACAGATAAAAGGGGATTATTTCTGGAGCTTTTTCAAATTAAAATACTATTAATCTTTATCTCCATAGTTGTTTTATATTTTTGTTCTTTGTTTCAATCTGATTCAAATTTGTATTTTCTTTTGTGTAGTGTTTGGTTACTTCTTAATGAACTTTTTAATCAATTATGGATATTCCAATCATTTAATTCCTTCAAATATTTTTTATTTATCAATATAGCAAACAAAACTTTGACAATTATATTTCTTTCATTTTTATTCTTTGTTGATAATCGTGATGCAATATATTTTCCCGTTATATTATCTGTGCCTTACCTTATTACATCTGTATTTGCAGCAATTTTTATTCTAAAAAGATTGAAAGGGGAAAAATTATTCTTCAATAAAATTAGAGTATCCACCTTAAGTGTATTATTTCACATACATTTAGGTAATTTAGGGTCATTCTCATACCAGCAACTTACTAGAGTTTTAGTGGGGACTTATTTGCCGGCGGATAAAATAATAATTTTCGATTTATCGGATAAATTATTCAATGTATTAAAGGCTCCTTTAGGAGCAATTAGTAATTCCGAGGGAATAAAAATAGTCGCATCACGTTCAAAGAGTGAAATTAAAAGCTATTGGAATAAGCTATTAAAAGTTCAAGTATTGATTATTTTTGTTCTCCTGTCAGTCACTTTTAGTTTATCCGGGTTTCAAATTTCCTACAAAGAAATAAATGTTGTTGAAATATTTTATTGTTTAGCCGGGTTGTCTATTTCTTTGCCATTCGTAGCTGCAAGCAATACTTTTGGTGTTCTATTTACTCCGGTTTATGGTGGGTTAAAAAAATTTAACTTTAGTATTTTTATTGGAGGAATTTTATTCTTATTAATTTCTACATTATTAATTAAAACAAACTATTTTAGTTTGAATACACTGACTATGGCACTTTTAATTGTCGAGGCATATATTGGTATTAATAGTTTTTTTAACTCAAATAAATATTTAAATGAATTATGACTTTCTAATTGTTGGATCAGGTTTTTTTGGTTCAATTTGTGCAAGAGAATTGACTGATTCTGGGTATAAAGTTTGTGTAATTGAGTCAAGAAATCATATAGGAGGCAACTGTTTTACATCACAAAAAGATGGCATAAACATACACGAATACGGGCCTCATATATTTCATACTTCAAATGAAGTGGTATGGAAATGGATTAATAAATATGTTTCATTCAATGATTTTACTTTAAGGCCAGTTGCAAACTATTATGGAGAAATATATTCCCTCCCTTTTAATATGTGGACTTTTTCCAAACTCTGGAATATTAGTTTGCCAGATGAAGCAAAAAAAATTATTTATGATCAATCAAAACATATTAAAAATCCAAAAAATCTTGAAGAACAAGCTATAGCACTTGTTGGTACTGATGTATATTTTAAATTAATTAAATGTTATACTGAGAAACAGTGGAGAAAACCTGCAGTTAATCTTCCATCAGAAATTATTAGAAGGCTTCCTGTAAGGTTTACTTATGACAACAATTATTTTAATGATAAATATCAAGGAATCCCAATTGGCGGGTATACTCAAATTTTTGAAAAGCTGCTTGATGGTGTGGAGGTAAGAGTTAATACGGATTTTTTTAGTTCTGAACTTCCTAAATATAATAAGTTAATTTATACAGGCCCTATTGATAAATATTTCAACTATGAATTTGGAGAACTTGAATATAAAACTACGAAATTTGAACATGAATTTTTGAATCAAGATAATTTTCAAGGAACTGCAATGATGAATTTTACTGATAGTGAAACGGAGTTTACGAGAATTATTGAACATAAACATTTTGAAAAGACAAATAGTCCAAATACTTGGATAACAAGGGAGTATCCAGTTGAGTATGACTATTTAACATCAGAGCCTTTTTATCCAGTTAATGACACTACTAACAATGACAAATTTTTAAAGTATCAAAATAAAGCTTGTCAACTTGACAATATATATTTTGGAGGAAGATTAGCGGAATATAAATATTATGATATGCATCAAATTATTGAATCTGCTTTATTCAAAATAAAAGAAATCATAAATGGAATTAATTAAAATAGGTAATTTCGATTGGCCTTCCTCAAGATGGGCGGATAGTCATTCCGTTTTCGATCGTATATATTTGATTCAGAGAGACGATGTGATTGATCATGATTTTTCATGGGTTGAATTAATAAGTCTTTCAAAGTATGGAACACTTAAAAATAGATTTAACGGCCTTTTATTTAAGCTATTAGACAATTTTTTGCAAAAACCATTTTTATATAATATTGTCATTTTTGTCATTCGAATTTTTAATATTAATACTCTAATAAAGATAAGCAAGATTGATACACTAAATGTTTATTCTAGTTATAATGATTATGATCGATCTGATCATTTAACTGTAATTCTTTTCCCTTTTCTAAGGGATAAAAAAATTGTAAGAGCAATAAAAGAGTCAAGACCAGATTTTCGTTACCCTGAATTATTTTGTTTAAGTCATTGTAATACCATTATTTTAAATTCAATATACAATTTAGATTATTTCAAAAACAAGTATAAAATTGATTTTAGCAAAAAAAATATATTATTTGACTTGGATGAAGATTGGAGAAGCATTGTTTTTTCTGAAAAAATAAAATTTCCTGAAAAATTTTCTGAAAAAACAAAATCGAAACATTTTGTTATACTATCTGGTCGAGTATTCTCTGAATTGGGTAATGTGAGAAGTGGAGCTCGACAATACTATATAAAATTAATTGAAGAGATAATCAAACTAGGTCAAAGAGTTGATTTGTATACTGGCGAAGTTGTTTTAACTTCAAACGGTATTGATTTGTATAATGATATAGAAAGAACCTCAGGTGGATTGTTTAATGTTAAGGGGCTATTAGATTTTAAAAATAATCCAATGGCGGCATATAATACACTAAGCAGATATGATTTTGGAATATTGCACAATTTTGAGTCTGATCAAAAAGTTTCTTATTTTGACAAATTTAACATACCCAATAGATTTTATGAATATCAAATTTCCGGAGTCTTACCAATTGTAAAAAAAGGAGATTCTTTTGTAGTTGAAGAAATTATTTTGAAAAACAACTGTGGTATTGTATATGAAGAACTAGGGGAATTATCAAATTGCGATGTAACCGAATATAAAATGTATAATCCAACTTTTAAAGACTATTGTTTTAAGTTGAAAGAAATTTATAATACAGATATATGATAAAATCAGATGTTGTTATTGGGAAAAATTGTAAAATTTTTGAACCTGTTAACTTATATGGTTGCATTTTGGGGGATAATACTATGATAGGGCCATTCGTGGAAATACAAAGCAATGTAATTATTGGAAATTCAGTTAAAATACAGAGCCACACTTTTATTTGTTCCAATGTTAGAATTGGGAATAACGTCTTTATAGGCCATGGTGTAATGTTTGTAAATGATAAATTTCAAAATAATGGTCCAGCAAACGGTGATAAAAGCCTTTGGTTAGACACTTGTATTGCAAATAATGTTTCGATAGGTAGTAATGCAACTATTTTGCCAGTAACAATTTGTGAAGATGTTGTAATTGGTGCAGGTGCTGTCGTCACTAAAGATATAAATATTAAAGGAGTATATGTGGGCAATCCTGCTAGATTATTAAAAAAAATATAGTTATATGAAATCAAAATTGAAATTTGCTGTTGTTGGATGTGGCAGAATCGGTAAAAGACACATTGAACATATTGAGAATTTAGCTGAATTAGTGGCGATTTGTGATGTTGACTCTGATGTCACGGATAATCTTAATATTAATCCCAATTCATTAGTGTTTAATTCATTGGAAGAGATGTTGGATGCAAAACTTGATATTGATTTGATTTCAATTTGCAGTCCCAATGGCCTTCATGCACAAATGTCAATAGATTGTTTAAATTCAGGTTACAGTGTGCTATGTGAAAAGCCATTAGCTCTAAGTTTGATTGATGCAGGTAGAATGATTGAGTCGGCAGAAAAAAATAATCGCAGGTTGTTTGTGGTTAAACAAAATCGATTTAACCCTCCAGTTTCTGCGGTGAAATCACTATTAAATAGTGAATCCTTAGGAAAAGTATTTAATGTCCAACTTAATTGTTTCTGGAATAGAAATGAAGATTATTATGCCAACTCTTGGAAAGGTACGTTAGATTTAGATGGAGGAACATTATATACTCAGTTTAGTCATTTTATTGATTTACTGTATTGGTTTGCTGGTGATGTTAGTGAAGTACATGGATTTTCAGATAATTATTTGCACGAGGGAATAATTGAATTTGAAGATACAGGTGTTGTATGTTTAAAATTTAAAAATGGGGCTATAGGTACAATAAATTATACAGTTAATGCCTTTAATAAAAATATGGAAGGCTCTTTAACAATTTTTGGAACGAAGGGTACTGTAAAAATAGGTGGTCAATATTTAAATGAATTAGAATATCAATCAATTGATGGCATTCAAATTGAAAACTTACCAGAAGGCAATTCGCCAAATAATTATGGCAATTATGTAGGATCAATGTCAAACCATGATCTTGTTTACAAAAATATTATTGATGTTATTGAAAATAATGCACCAATTGAGGCTAGCGCATTCGATGGATATATGTCAATTAAGTTGATCGAAAAGATTTATAACGTTATAAGAAAACCAAATATTTAATATGATACCATTTGTAGATTTAAAGTCACAATATTTGTCAATCAAAAGTGAGATTGACAAAACCGTATTAGACGCTCTTGAAAATACTGACTTTATTGGAGGAGCATCGGTTAAAAATTTTGAAAATGAATTTAAAAATAAGCTCGGTGTTTCACATTGTGTTGGGGTAGCAAATGGTACAGATTCTATATTTATAATATTGAAAGCATTGGGAATTGGACCTGGTGATGAAGTTATTACTGTTTGCAATAGTTGGATTTCAAGTTCAGAAGTTATCACTCTATTGGGCGCTAAGGTTGTATTTGTTGATATTGATCCAGTGACCTATACAATTTCAATAAATGATATAAAAGAAAAAATTAGTCCAAAGACGAAGGCTATAATTCCTGTTCATATTTATGGCCAATCCTGTGATATTGACGAAATTGTCAAATTAGCAAATGAAAATAATATTTTCGTTATTGAAGATTGTGCACAATCTCATTTTACAAAGTATAATGGCAAAAATGTTGGTACGTTCGGAATTGCCGCATCTTTCTCATTTTATCCTGGAAAAAATCTTGGAGCATATGGAGATGCTGGATGTATTGTCACAAATGATGAAGATTTGGCTATTAAATGTAGAATGATTGCTAATCATGGATCATTGATAAAACATGCTCATAATATCGAGGGACTTAATAGTAGACTTGATTCAATTCAAGCACGAGTCTTAACTATAAAATTGAAACACATTATTGATTGGACTAACTTGAGAATTTCAAAAGCTAAATATTATACAGAAAATTTAGAAAACATTGGAGATTTGGTAACGCCATCAATAAGATTCAACTGCTCTCATTCTTTCCATTTGTATGTACTGCAAACTCGTTTTAGAGATGAGTTATTTCAGTATTTAAGTGATAACAATGTGCAAGTTGCTATTCATTATCCTAAACTTCTTCCATTTCTTCCAGCATATAGTTACTTGAATCATAAAACAGGTGATTTCCCAGTTGCAGAAGATTTTTCGAAAAAAATTATATCAATTCCATTGTTTCCAGAGTTATCAGTAGACTCTCAAGATATTATAATTAACCTGATTAAAGAGTTTTTCAAGAATAAATAATTTTGAAGGTAGCATTAATTACAGGTTTTTTTGATGAAAATTTTTATTATAGAGAACATGCATATGCTGATTATTTTAAGTCTATTGATTTAAAATATTTGATCATAGCATCTAGGTTTAGTTTGCCTCAAAAAAAAGTTAAACGTATTCCAATTGATACTGGTAAATATTTTATCTCAAGAATCCCTTCCATTTTTAAAATCAAGGACTTTGTGATTTTAAATTATATCAAAGAACTTGAAAAGTTTGCTCCTGATATAATACATATTTTTGATGGACAACAAGGTGTAGCAATACCAGCTGTGATTTGGGCTAAGAAAAGAAAAATCCCAGTTGTTTATGATCACGAACTGCAAAGAATTCCAAGTTCTTCATTTGGTAAACTACGTTATTATTTTTTTACTAGGCCGATTATTAAATTTTTAGTTTTAAATTCTGATCTGACAAGAATTGTAACACCTGCTGCTTTAGATCTGTTGAAAAGCATTTATGAATTTGATTACTCTAAAATATCATTAGGACATCTAGGGTATTCTGATAATTTTTCAGTTGATTCTAAGTTGCCATTTGTATTTGACTCCAAAATTCAATATTTAATGACTTCTGGATTTTTTGATAAATCAAAAAAAATTGAATCTGTAGTTGCGGGTTTTCTTTTTTTTTGGAGAAAAAACAAAAATGCCAATTTGCTTATTATAGGTCCAATTGAGAGTCCCAAAGTATTAAGTGTAATAAATAAATTTAATTCTATTTTGCATCATGATCAGTTTTTAAATATATCCCAATTAAATTATTTATATAGTAAAATAAATATCCACATCTGGCCGAAGTCAACTGCATCTATTTTCGAAGCATTAAAATTTGACAACTATATAATTTTAAATAAAAGTGATGATACTAGTCATTTAAATTCTAGGCAAATAAAATTTGTAAATGGTTTTAACATGTTTACAATTTCTTTGAAATTTCAAGAATTGATGGATTTGCCATTAGAAAGCGACAATCTGCAATTTTCATATTCTCAAATTCTTAGTAAATTATTAATTTCTTATAAAAAATTAGTTATAAACAGAGGGACATGAGGATATGCTTTGATTTAACTATTGATGAAAATTACACTGGAATTGGTCAAGTTGCAGATAAATATCTGACTGAATTAAAAAAAATAAAAAACATTGAAATTATTAAATATGGGAAAAGTAAATCCTCAGATTATAAATTTGGATTTCCATCGTATTATAATATTTTCCAACATGTTAAATTCTATTTTTTTCTTAAAAAAAATAAACCTGATGTTTTATTTATTCCACATTATTTTTTGCCATTTTTAATTCCAAAGAATATAAAAATTTATGTAATTGTGCATGATGTAATGGCTATAACTAGAGCTAATATTTTTTTTGGCCAATTTGCGCGCTTAAAGTCATCTATTTTATTTTATTTACTCAAATACAATTTAAGTTTTAGGAATAATTTAAATATAATCACCCCATCTTATTCAGTATCCAAGGAAATACAATTTTTATTTAATAAAAAGTCTTTAGTTATTCCTAATGGGTTATTCGAAATTTTAGATTTAGGTATTTTACCAAAGAAAAATTTCTATTTATATATTGGAAATTCGAGAAGGCATAAAAATATTTTGAATTTACTAGATTATTTTATTAATCAAAATAGAATATTTTTAAAAGTTATTTCAATCTTAAAATCTAAGTCAAATTATAATTCCAATTATGTTCATATAATTGGTAAAGTTGAATCAAAGATTGATGTTTTGAAATTAATTAGTTCTTCACAAGGTGTAATAATTCCATCATTCTGCGAAGGATTTGGACTTCCGGTCATTGAGTCTATATATTATTCGGGCAAAGCTATTGCAAGTGACATTGATGTTTTCAAAGAATTTTATGGATTAAATGTGGATTATTTCAATCCACATTCTTTAAATCAATTAGATATCACATTAAATTTTAGCAACAGCTACATACCTAGGTCTACTTTGAAAATTAATAATTTATTTGATTGGCAAGAATTAGTTTATTTTATTAAGACTGAATTTGTATGACAATTTTTTATTTAAATTCTGAACTAACAAGTGGACATGAGTTTATGTTTGAAAGGATATTCGAGAATTTTAAATCTTCTAAGGTATTAATTCAAAAGTTAAAACTAGGTAATTTTATTAAGTTTGTTAATAATGACATTATAGTTAGTGCTGGTTCTCCAAGGCAAAATTTATTTTTTATATTTTTTATATCGTTTATATCAAAGAGAGTATTTGTTTATACTCCTTTTGGTTTTGACTTACAACTTTTTGGTATTAACCATGGTTACCTCAAAAATAGGCTTTATAAATTTTTGTTATTTAAACAAAATATATCTTTTATTACATGTTCAGTTGAGCAATCTAAATATTTAAAAAGTAGGTTCAAAGGCAAACTAATTTATGTTATTAGAAACTATAATATTAATAATACTTTACATAACAAATCAAGTTCAAATAAATTAAAACCAAAAATATTTTTTGTAGGTAGAATTGAAGATTTACAAAAAAATGTCAGTTTTTTTGTAAAACTAAGGCCACATGTTAGTAATGAAATAATATTGATTGGAAATTGTGCTTCTAAATTTTTACTTGATTTATTTAATTTAAATAATATCAAAGTTTTTAATGCAAAAGATAATCCATACTCTTATATCGAGAAAGATGACTTAATAATTTTGCCTTCAAATTATGAAGGTGCTGCATTAGTTGTTATTGAATCGTGTTATTTAGGTATTCCAATTTTTTTGAAAGACAGTGTAGGAAACAGAAAAATAACTAACAATCCCATATTATTTGAAAATCTGGAAGTTTTACTGGATTTAATAAATTCTTATGAAAATTTTGACTCCATTTTATTTAATAGAATTAAATCTTTTCAAAAAGAAGTTATTAATGAATACAATGAAAAAAATTTTAAAGCAGATGTTGAGTATTTTGAAAAAATTGTAATTAATAAATTATGAGAAAAAGTGTAAGCCTTTTTAATCCAGGAGTTTCAAATATTGGTTCATTTGAAAGATTTTTATCCGATAATGATATTAACTCTGTTTTCGTTAATGTAGGAGATTCAATAGATACCGAAACATTAATAATTTGCGGTGTTTCAGGATTGTCTTTAAATGATCCAAATTATGTATTAGGTTTCAAAAATTGGGTGTCTGATTTATTAAATAGTAGAAAAGTTAGAATAATTGGTATTTGTGCTGGTATGCAGATGCTTTTTACTTATACTGATGAGTCATCTGAAAATTTATTGGGATTACTAAAGGGGAATGTAGTTAAATTGGATTTTAATCCTCTTAGAACTAATACTTTTATTGGATTTCGAGATTTGAAATTACCTGATACAGGAAGTATAGCTAGGGCTTATTTCTCTCATGGTTATGGAATAACAGACTTTTCAATTGATGCGTTTAACGATTATATTATGGTAAATCTATCTTCAAATCAATCATTTTTAGCATATTTTGAAAACAAAAATTTAATTGGTTTTCAATTTCATCCGGAAAGAAGTTCTGAGGGGTGGAGAAATTTTTTAATCAGTAAAATTAATTAAAATGAGAATTAATTGCGGAATTTTTCTTGAAAATAAAATTTCTTATACAACTTGTAAATTCATCAATAAATTGTATTTAGGTTGTGCTCAAAATACTGTATATCATTTTGATAAATTTAATTATGATGAAATATGCATTATCAATAAGACAAACTATGTCGATTCCTTTGACATGTTGTACCTAAAATCTTTATCAGAATCCTCTTATAAACCAAAGTGTTACGCTGGAGGAATTAGGAATTTAGATCAGGCTAAGAAAATTATAGAGATTGGATTCGAGAGAGTAAGTGTTAGAAATTTGTTTTTTGAGGATATATATGAATATTTAAAAATTATAAAGTCCTTAGGTAGGCAAGGTGTGACATTATGTATAGATGTTAAATTAATTGATTTCATTTATTTTATAATGATTAACAATCAACCAATGATTTCATTAATAGATTTTAATCTAAATGATGAATTACTTCCAGGTGAATTGTTTATTAATAATATTGATCTAAATGGCTCTTTATCTGGGCCTGATTTTACACTTTTGTCGATTTTAAGAGAAAAAAAATTCAAAACAAATATTAATTACTGCGGTGGTATTAGAAATATAGTAGATGTTAATGAAATTGAGAAATTTGAAATTGATGCTATTACAACTTTTACTGCGGCCAGTACCATATTGGACGGGAATCAAAAATTAGTTAATAATTCGTTTTTTTTATGAGAGCTATAAATGAGGTTTATGATTTTTTAAATTCTGAAACTTTGATTTTGAGTAATATCGTTAAATCTAATAAAGTATGTAAAAGATGTTTGATGGATGATAGCGATACTTACATTGTTTTTACTAATACAGGTTGCAATCATTGTGATAACGCAACAAATAATATTAAAAACAATCAAATCCATATAAATAGCACTAAAAAAGACTTTTTTGTATATTTAGATCATTTAAAAAAACATAAAAAAGAAGTTATAATTGGTTTGTCAGGTGGTGTAGATAGTTCTTATTTAGCCTATTTGCTATCTGATTATGGAATTAATTTAAGATCAATTCATTTAGATAATCACTGGAATTCACCATTAGCTTCAAACAATATTTACAATCTTGTTACTAAGTTGAATATCAATTTTACAAATGAAGTACTTGATTGGGAGACATTTAAACAATTACAGCTTTCGTTAATGAAGGCTAATGTAGTTGATTTAGAGGGAGCTTCTGATCATGCAATATTTGCTACATTATTTAAACATTCACGCAAAAATGGAAATCTTCCTATTTTTCATGGTGTCAATATATCAAGTGAAAATATAATGCCGAATAGTTGGCTATATCTAAAGCATGATGCGCGAAATTTGAAATCAATACTAAAAAAATATTACCCTACGAGTACTTTTAATTACCCATTTATGAGCACTTTGGAAGTTATTGTAAATAAAAACTTATACGGTGTTAAGTGGGTTTCCGCGCTGGATTATTTCAATTACAATAAGTCCGAAGCGGAGTTATTTTTAATAGATAATTATTCTTACACCCCTCCTAATAGAAAACACGAAGAATCTTTGATTACCAAAATTTATCAAAGACTTATATTACCAATAAAATTTAATATTGATAAAAGAAAATCTCATATATCTTCTTTGATTGTTTCAGGTCAAATAAGTCGTGAATATGGCGTTAAATTATTGGAACAACCTGTTTATGAGAGGAAAGAAATGATTTATGATTTAAATTTTTTCTTGAATAAAATGTCAATTACAGAAAGTGAGTTTTTGAATTATTTAAACCAAGATAGAATTGAGCATACTTCATATCCCAATGAGATGTTAATTAATAAAATTGTAACACTTAAAAATAAATTATTTTGAAAAATATACTTAATAAAATAATCTTTCGTTTCTTTTATATATACCTAATATTTTTCAGATATTATACCAATATAAAAATAAAATTCTCTAATAATTCTTTAAAATTACAATTCCTTGGATCTGAATATGGAGGTTTCTATGTTAATTTAATAGATCCTGATTCAATTAAGGTTGTTTTATCTTTTGGTATAGGAAACGATATTTCATTTGATAAAGAGATACATAAAATTACGGGGTGTAAAATATTTATGTTTGATCCTACTGACAGTATTTCAAATTTCCTCGATAGTCAAAATTTAAATACTAGTTTTAGTTTTTATCCAATTGGCATTTCTGTTTCTGATATAAAAACAAAATTTTTTAAACCACTTAACGATGATCATATCTCTCACAGTTTAGTAAAACACGAAAATGTTTCAGATGATTATTACTATTCTGATTTTAAGACGTGGAATACAATATGTGCTGATTTATCCATCAATAAAGTTGATGTTCTTAAAATGGATATAGAAGGCTCTGAATTTGAAGTTATATATGATATTTTTAATAGTACTATTTTACCAGAACAAATTTGTATTGAATTCCACCCAAGATTTATAAAAAATGGAATTAATGAATTTTTTAAAGTATTAAATCAATTTAAAATTAGGAATTATATATTGGTAGCGGTTAATTACTCTGGTAATGAATTCCTGTTTATCAAGAACTTTTAAATAAATGCAAGTATTAAAAAAATATAAAATTACTTGTGCTTTAATATTTGGGTTTTTACTTTATGGTATATCATCCTTATTATATATTAAATTATTAGAAGTTGGCCATTCGCAATTTGAAATTGTTTTAAATCAATTTATTTATTTTCAAATTAGTACAATCATTTTTTCATTTGTGTATGAAAGATTCATTTCTAAAGTATATCAAGAAAAAGTACCTAATACAATTAAGAATCAAAATTATATTTTCATATACTTTATTTTTATTTTCAGTTTTATAATATTTTTCTTTTTCCCTTGGACAGAAGATAGAGAGTCAAAAATGGCCCAATTCGCAGGTTTTTTAAGATTACTATGGTTTGTGCTTTTAATTGATGTGTTAAACGGTTCTACTAAAGATTATAAGTTTTTAATTATGAACATTATTTTAATGTTCATAGACAATAGCCGAAGTACATTTGCAGCAATATTTTTAGTACATTTCTTTAGAAGAGATAAATTTAACCTTATCCTAATAAGTTTAGGAACAATGTCAGTTTTTTTAGTTGCGTCACTTAGAAGTGGAATTTTCAGCTTTAGTTCTTTATTTGAATCATTGTTTTTATATGGTTTTATAGGCGAGGGAATTAATGGTTCATTAGGTTCATTACAAGTTTTAAAAATTGACACAACTTTTATTGAATCAATTTTAATCTCGACATCTACATTTTTACAGCCATTTTTAGTTTTACCTAAATATATATTATTTTTTGATTATGCCAAATATTTGGACACCAGTCATTTTTATACAGTTCTTGTTGATCAACAATTGGGTGAAGTTTATTACCCGATGGCTGGTTTTTATTTAATTTCTCAATTTGTAACTTTATCATACTTAGGTTCATTTTTTCTGTTGTTTTATATTGTATTTAGTTTGAAACTAGTAAGAATTATGTTCAAAAGAGCTGATTTTGCATTTTTATTTACATTATTAATATTAATGATTAAGATGAGCCCATTTACATTTTGGAAATGGGTGTTATATTTATTTTTTATATCAATTGTAATCAATTCAATCAGAAAAATTAAATTTAGAACTTTTGCGTAATTATAATTTAGATATTTTAAGAATAATATTTGCATTATTAGTTGTAATCATGCACATTAATATTGATTCTCCATTAAAACATTTTTCTTTAATTAATAAAGCATATATTTTTGTTGATTTCTTCTTTGTTTTGAGTGCGTTTGTTTTATTTTTAAGTTATAAGAGAGATAACTCAACAGTAATGAAATTGGCTATTAAACGATTTAAAAGGTTATATCCACTTCATCTTTTTATTTTAGTATTATTTTTTTTATTTGAACTTGTCAAGTATTTTATTTTTGAGAAATATTTTCATTTAAATACTAATGCATTTAAAGATGAAACATCTTTGTCATCATTTGTTGTGAGTTTGTTATTATTAGATTCGTTTAATATTTATTCACATAATATTTGGAATGCGCCAGCATGGTCTATTAGTGCAGAGTTATATGCTTACTTTCTTTTATTATTATTTACATTTTTAGGTAAAAAATTTAGAATAATAATCTTTTGTTTGATTACTTTATTTGTGATTTTTTTTGTTATTCGTCGCGGAACTTTAGATTATGGATCAAATTTTGGAATTGTCAGATGTTTATATTCTTATTTACTAGTTGTTCTGTTTTTTCAAATCAACTTATCTCGAATTGTGAATTCATATGTTTTTTTACTCTCTCTATTATTGTTAGTTTTCTATTTTATATTTTCTGATAGTTTTGTCAATTTTGAATATTTTTTACCTGTTCTTTTTACGTGCATAATTTTTTTTATTTATTATAAAGTACCATCTTTTTTACATAATAAATACCTTATTAAATTGGCCGATCTTTCATTTGAAATATATCTTGTGCAGGCTTTAATTATTGTATTTTTTTCTGATTTATTTATTCTTTTTAAAAATAAATTCAATTGTTTATATTTCATAGATAAATCCGGATTGATTGTATTTAATAATTCTATAATAGCCTTATTATCAACTTTAATAATTGTAGTTATGGTTATATTTTCATCAATTGTTGTATCTAAAACTTTAGATAAATTGCAAAGAATAAAACTATGAGTTTAATTACTATCTCAATTGTCATATATAATCCCGACTTAATATTACTGTCAAAATTATTTAGTCCATTCAAAAAAAATAAGCAGGTATTTTTTGTTATAACTGATCATTCACCGTTAAGATTTGAGCATTTTGAGCTGTTTGATAATATAGAATATGAATATATTCATGACAAATCTAATCCTGGTTTTGGCTCAGGTCACAATAATGCATTCAAATCATCATCAAACAATTCTAAATATTTTCTAGTTTGTAATCCTGATATCATTTTTGATTTCAAATCTATAGTTGAACTAACTAATTATTTGGATACCAATATAGACGTTGGTATGTTAATGCCTTCAATTATATATCCTGACGGGCGTAATCAAAAATTGGCCAAACTTCTACCCTCTCCAATTGACCTTCTTTCTCGAAGAGTGCCATTTTTAAAAAATAAAAAATATATCCTGAATGATTATACCTATAGCTTCCCTTTAGATGTGCCATTTCTAAGTGGGTGTTTTATGTTATTCAATGCGAACGTATATAAATTGATAGAGGGGTTTGACACTAATTATTTCATGTATTTTGAAGATGTTGATATATGTCGAAAAGTGAGAGCATTTAATTATCGGACAGTAGTTTATCCATTTGTAACGGTAATCCATGATCATGAATTTAAATCTTTATTTAAATTAAATACGTTTATTTATTTAATAAAATCTTCCGTTTATTATTTTAATAAATGGGGTTGGATTTTTGATGAACAAAAACATTTTGATAATAATTTAACAATTTCTAAAATTTCATCTTTAAAGTGATTTCAAAAAATATTATTGTTACAGGTTCTAATGGTTTTGTTGGTTCATATTTATTAAAACAAAATTTTATTTCTGCCAAATTTCATTCTATAGATAGAGCTAATTATTCTAATCTTCCTGATAGTGATTTCTATGGTGTAGTGCATTTAGCAGGAATTGCACATGATCTTAAAAAAGTTAGCAAGCCTCAGGATTATTTTACTATTAATGCTGATTTGACTATAGATATTTTTAACTCTTTTTTAAATTCAAATGTAAAAGTTTTTATATTTCTTAGTTCAGTTAAGGCTGTAGCCGATAGTTCAAACAGCATTTTATTTGAAGATTCGGTGGCCAATCCAATTGCCTATTATGGAAAGAGTAAGTTGCTTGCAGAGGAATACATTTTATCAAAAGATATTCCTGAAGGCAAGCGAGTTTATATTTTAAGACCATGCATGATTCATGGTCCAGGAAATAAAGGTAATTTGAATTTGCTTTATAAATTAGTTTCCAAAGGTATTCCATGGCCATTAGGTGCATTTGAAAACAAACGGTCTTTTTGTAGTATTGATAATTTAATGTTCATTATCAATGAATTAATAGAACGTGAGGATATTGCTTCTGGGGTGTATAATATATCAGATGATAAAGCACTATCTACTAATGATGTGATTTCAATCTTGGCTGAATCACAGAATAGAAATGCAAATATCTGGAAGGTTTATAAAGTATTGATTCAGTCTCTTGCTAAACTAGGTGATGTACTTCGATTCCCGCTTACAACTGAAAGGCTACAAAAGCTAACGGAATCATGTGAGGTGAGTAACCAAAAGATAAAAAATGTAATTGGGAAACCTCTTCCTGTATCAAGTAAAGAAGGGTTACTCAAAACATTTAAATCATTTAATTAGTATATGACACGAATCCTTGACGTAATATTTTCTTTTTTTGGTCTCCTAATATTGAGTCCTTTAATGATTTGTCTTTTTATTATTGGATATTGTGATACAGGTTCTCCGTTATTTCGACAAGAAAGAGTAGGTGTAAATAAAAAAGCATTCAATCTTTTAAAATTTCGTTCCATGCATATAAACACTCAACAAGTAGCTACACATTTAGTTCAAGTTAGTGCGATTACTAAATGGGGATCTTTCTTACGTAGTTCCAAATTAGATGAATTACCTCAGTTGTTTAATGTTTTGATAGGAGATATGAGTTTTGTAGGACCTAGGCCAAATTTGTATAATCAATTAGAATTAATTGAGGAACGAACTAAAAGAGGTGTATATTTACTGCGTCCTGGTATAACTGGTTTGGCACAAATTCAAAAAGTTGATATGTCTACTCCAAAACTTTTGGCGGAAACTGATGCAATTATGATTTCTCAACTGAATATTTATTACTATTTCAAGTATTTATTATTGACAGTATTTGGTAGAGGATTCGGAGATAGAGTAAGATTTTAAATATTGTATATTTTTTTTAAAGCAACACAGTAATCTTCGAAAGAAGGATTAAAAAATTCATATTTTTTAATGTCACATAATATTAATTCATCTAATTCATCATAAACTATTCCACAATTATATTTTCGAATTACTTCTTCAATTACATAAGATTCTCCTTTTTTAACTATTGGAAGAACACCAGAAATTTGGTATTCATAAAAACGATTAGGAATATTAAATTTATCGAAATAAGAAACTTTTTCTCCGGTCTCGAAATTATGTAAAATACCAAAATCATATTTGCTAAGAGTTGAATATGATCTAAGGGGGTCATTTTTAAAATCTAATAAGCCTTTAATTTTAAATAATCCATTTGACTTTTTCTCTAATTCAGAATACAAATTTAATCCGAATGATGTAGGAATGATTTCTTCAGTATACAAATCTACATGCTGACCTAAACTAATAATTTGTTCAATTAATTTTATATAATATTGTCTTGCTCCGCTTCTAATATTTCCCAATTCTGAAAAAACTCTACCAGAAAGAATAACAAAATGCCTTAAGTTAGTAGATTTTGAATATTTTTGAAGTCTCGAAACATTTTCAATAAATTCCTTACTTCTCCAGTCTTCATCCAAATCAAAATATACATCCTTCCCTCCTAAATCAAGGTTGTACTTTTTATGAAAAAATTCTAAATTATATCTAGAGTTTAAAATGACAGAATTTGAATTCAATAAACAAATATATTCTGGATATCTAAAGTCTGGTCTTGATTCTTTTACTGCCCTAACTTTGAACTTATTTTTTAAAAATGGTAAAAGAATAACTGTTAAATGATCAGATCTATCGTAATCATTATAGCTAGAGTAGACATGTTTTGTCTCTATTTTTTTAACTTTCAATAAAATATTTAAGTTAAATATTCTGAATATTAAAATTACAGTATTGTATATCAGAATATTCTTTATATTTTTTTCAAGTAATAAAAACAGCAATCCGTTAAATCTGTTTTTTAAACTACCATATTTAGAGAAACTTATAAGTTCAACCCAATCTAAATTATGGTCAATAACGTCATCTCTTTGGATTAAAAAAATACGATCAAACGCTTTATAACTATCTGCCCAACGAGAAGTTGGCCAATTTAAATTTCCAATTTTAATTATATTCACCTTTTCTTTCTTCTTTATTTTTGATAAAACAACTCTTTGCTAATGGCAGGGGTTGTCTTTTATTCTATATACGTACTAAAATTATTTACATGTGCTTCCAAATTTCTTTTTCGATGTATAAGAACTCCCCTTTGAAGTTGTATCTGATATAAATGAGGGTGTGATAACACTCCCATTTGGCAATCATA
>JACCDH010451633.1_pt1 | contig 21098 bp, 18 predicted proteins | sample 7442481 | NCBI WGS metagenome assembly JACCDH01 (sample SAMN15323433, study PRJNA562643) | freshwater metagenome | isolation source: river surface water | place: USA:Blue River Watershed | collected 2017-08-15
GGAGCCACAACCGCGTCGAGGGCAGCACCGAATACACGCAGCTGCTCTACATCCCGTCCAAGGCGCCGATGGACCTGTACAACCGCGAGAAGAAGGCGGGCATCAAGCTCTACGTCAAGCGCGTTTTCATCATGGACGATGCTGAAGCGCTCATGCCCACCTACCTGCGCTGGGTCAAGGGCGTGGTGGACTCGGCCGACCTGCCGCTCAACGTCAGCCGCGAGCTGCTGCAGGAAAGCCGCGATGTGAAGGCGATCCGCGACGGCAACACGCGCCGTGTGCTGTCCATGCTCGAAGACCTGGCCAAGCACGACCGTGAACCCGAAGCCCAGGATGGCGTCACCGATGTGCTCAGCGAAGAAGACAAGGCCAAGCTGGGCCAGTACACGAAGTTCTACGCCGAGTTCGGCGCCGTGCTCAAGGAAGGCCTGGGCGAAGACTTCGGCAACCAGGAACGCATCGCCAAGCTGCTGCGCTTTGCCTCGACCACCAGCGACACCGTGACCGTGAGCCTGGCCGACTACAAGGCCCGCATGAAGGACGGCCAGGAAGCGATTTACTACATCACCGCCGACACGCTGGCCGCTGCCAAGAACAGCCCGCAGCTCGAAGTATTCAAGAAGAAAGGCATCGAGGTGCTGCTCATGACCGACCGGGTGGATGAGTGGGCGCTATCCTTCCTGCACCAGTTCGACGGCACGCCGCTGCAATCTGTGGCCAAAGGCGCGGTCGATCTGGGCAAGCTGCAGGACGAGGCCGAGAAGAAGGCCGAAGAGGAAGCCGCCGAAGCCTTCAAGCCGGTGCTGGCCAAGCTGAAAGAAGCCCTGAAAGACAAGGCCGAAGACGTGCGCGTGACCAGCCGCCTCGTCGATTCACCGGCTTGCCTGGTGGTCAAGGACGATGGCGGCATGAGCCTGCAGCTGGCACGCATGCTCAAGGCCGCCGGTCAGCAGGCGCCCGACATCAAGCCTGTGCTCGAAGTCAACCCCGAACACGCGCTGGTCAAAAAGCTCGACGGTTCGGTCCACTTCCACGACCTGGCGCATATCCTGTTTGACCAGGCGGTGCTGGCCGAAGGTGGGTTGCCGGAAGACCCGGCCGCTTATGTGAAACGCGTGAACGCATTGCTGGGTTAAACACCCACCTCCATCACGTCCCAGCAGGCGCCCATGGTGTGGTAATCCACCTTGCCTGCGGGGGACTTGGTGTCTTCGAGCTTGCGTCCGTCATTGCCGACGATGCGAAACCAGGCGCCGTATCGGTGGTCCACCAGATGCTGCCAGCTCCAGGCCCAGAGCTGGTGGTACTGGGTTCGGAAAACATCATTGCCCGTGACACGCCATAGCCTCCACGCGCTGGCCAGCGACTCAGCCTGCACCCAAAAATATTTATCGCTGTCGCACGGCGTTCGATCGGGTGCGAAGCCGTAGATCAGCCCGCCATGCGTACAGTCCCATCCGTGCAGCCACGCCGCTTGCTGCAACTCGATGGCACGCTCCAGATAACGCGCATCCGGCGCGTGCTGATGCGCGATCAGCAGCAACTTTGCCCATTCCGTCTGGTGCCCGGTCTGAAAGCCCCAAGGCTTGAAGATGTCACCGGGCTTGTCGCGGTTGTGATCCCAGTCGATAGACCAGTCGCTGCGGTAGTGCTCCCAAACCAGGCCATCGGCTTGTGCGGCCAGATCAAAGGCAAAACGCTCAATCAGACTTTGCGCACGATTCAGGTAACGCGCCTCGCCCGTGCTGGCATAGGCCGCCAGACAGGCCTCGCACATGTGCATGTTGGCGTTCTGGCCACGGTAGTCAGACAGCACGCCGTCTGCACTCAGCTCATCGGCATAGGCCTGATCGGCTACGCGGTAAAAGGCATCGCCCATGCGGTCAAAAGCCAGCGCCACATCAGCCGCGCTGCACAAACCTGCTGCGTGCGCATGGCTGCGCGCAAGCAGCACAAAGGCTTGCCCATAAGCCATGATGCGGCCGTCTTCCACCTCGCCATCTTGGAAAGTCCAAACGTACAAGCCAGCCTGCGGTCCTGCTTGAACGCGAAAACGCTTCAGGTGCGCCAACGCATGCACGGCCCAGTCATGCCACTGCACTTGACCGGTCTGGCGGTGTGCCATGCAGGCGTTGAACACCCAGCGCGTGGCACTCACCAGATGACGGTGACTGCGGTTGTAGACCGTGCCATCGTCTTTGAGGTAGTGGAAGAAACCGCCTGCCGGATCCCAGGCATGGCGCTCATAGAACGCCAAGGTCTGGGCCACATGCGCCTGCAGAAAAGCACGGCTCTCAAAGTCGGGCTGCGCAGGCACCGTGGCGTGCATCAGCCCACCCGCATGCCGCTGGCACGGTCAAACAAATGCGCCTGGTCGGCCGACCATTGCAGGTGCACCGTCTCGCCGACGCGAGCGTGCAACACGCCAGGCACGCGAGCCGTGAGCTTGCCCACCGCTGTGTCCACCGTGGCATAGGTTTCGGGCCCGGTGGGCTCGATCATGCTCAGCTGCCCCGGCACGCCTTGGTCGGCAAAGCTGATGGCCTCGGGGCGCAGACCATAGACCAGGTCGTTAGCGCTGTGCTGCGCAGCTGCCGCACGCTGTGCATCAGCCAGTTGCAGCGCGACGCCTTGAGCGTTCACGCCATGGCCAGTGCTTTGCACATCCACCATGTTCATGGCGGGCGAGCCAATGAACTCGGCCACAAAGCGGTTGGCCGGGCGGGTGTATATCTCTGCCGGCGTGCCGAACTGCTGCACCAGGCCATCTTTCATGACCGCGATGCGGTCGCCCAGCGTCATGGCTTCAACCTGGTCGTGCGTCACATAGACCGTGGTGGTTTTGGTGCGCTGGTGCAGCTGCTTGATCTCGGCGCGCATTTCCACGCGCAGCTTGGCGTCCAGGTTGGACAGGGGTTCGTCAAACAAAAACAGCTTGGGGTCGCGCGCCAGGGCCCGACCCATGGCCACACGCTGACGCTGACCGCCAGACAGCTGGCCCGGCTTGCGGTCCAGCAAATGTCCGATTTGCAGCATCGCGGCCACGCGTTGTACGGCGGCTTCGCGCTCGGCTTTAGGCACCTTACGGATTTCCAAACCAAAGGCAATGTTTTGCGCGACGCTCATGTTGGGGTAGAGCGCGTAGCTCTGGAACACCATGGCAATGTCGCGATCCTTGCTGGGCAAGTAGGTCACGTCGCGGTCACCAATCAGAATGTTGCCGCTGGTCGGATGGTCCAGGCCCGCGATCATGTTGAGCAAGGTGGACTTGCCGCAACCGGAAGGTCCGACCAGGATCAAAAACTCGCCCGCCTCGATCTCCAGGTCGATGCCCTTGAGAATGTGCGTGGTCTGGTTGAAGGTTTTGTGAATGCCTTGAATGGAGAGTGCGCCCATGGTGTTTATCCTTTCACTGCGCCAGCCGTCAGACCGCGCACAAAATACTTGCCTGCCACCACATACACAAACAGCGTGGGCAAAGCGGCGATCAACGCGGCGGCCATGTCCACGTTGTATTCCTTGACCGAACTGGAGGTGTTGGCCAGGTTGTTCAGACCCACGGTGATGGGCTTGCTGTCGGCGCCGGAGAAGACCACACCGTACAAAAAGTCGTTCCAGATGTTGGTGAACTGCCAGATCAGTGTGACCACCAGGATCGGCGTGGACAGGGGAATCACGATGCGCCAGAAAATTTGCCAGAAGCTGGCCCCATCGAGCTGCGCTGCCTTGATCAGCTCATCGGGCAGGCCCACGTAGTAGTTGCGGAAAAACAGCGTGGTACTGGGAATGCCAGCCACAATGTGTACCGCCATCAAGCCCCACACCGAGCTGGCGATGCCCAGCCAGCCGAGCACCTGACTCATGGGCAGCAAGACTACTTGCATCGGCATGAACACGCCAAACAGCATGAAGGCAAACAGGGTTTCGCTGCCCCGGAATTTCCACTTGGACAGCACATAGCCGTTGATGGAGCCCAGCAAAGTGGACACCAAGACAGCGGGCACCACCATCAGCACCGAGTTCCAGAAGAAGGGCTGCAAGCCATTGCACTCCACACCCGTGCACGCCGTGCTCCAGGCCTTGGACCAGGAAGAGAGTGTGGGCGCCGTCGGCAAGCTCAGCAAATTGCCGCTGCGCACCTGGTCTGCATCCTTGAGTGAAGTCACGACCATGACATACAGCGGCGCCAGGAACCACAGCGCGAACAACAGCAAGATGCCCCAGAGCACCAGTCGGTGAAGGTTAATCCGGTTCATCGCTTGGTCCTCAATTCAGAATACAGATAAGGCACCACAATGGCCGCCACTGTGGCCAACATGACCGTGGCACTGGCCGCACCCACACCAATCTGGCCACGGGTGAACGCTGTGGCGTACATGAAGGTGGCGGGCAAATCTGTGGCGTAGCCAGGGCCACCTGCAGTCAGGGCCATGACCAGGTCGAAGCTCTTGATGGCCAAATGCGCCACCACCATCAGCGTGCTGAAAAACACAGGGCGCAGACTGGGCAAGATGATGCTCCAGTAAATGCGCGGCAGGCTGGCACCATCGACTTGGGCAGCCTTGATGATGGACTCATCAATTCCGCGCAAACCCGCCAGGAACAGGGCCATGACAAAGCCCGCGCTTTGCCACACACCCGCAATCACAATGCAATAAATGGCGGTTTCGCCACGCACCAACCAGTCAAAGGTAAAGCTTTCGAAACCCCACTGGTGCATCAGGTGCTCCAGGCCCAGACCCGGATTCAACATCCACTTCCAGGCCGTGCCGGTCACGATCATCGACACCGCCATGGGGTACAGGTACACCGTGCGCAACACACCTTCAGCGCGTACTTTCTGGTCCAGCAAGATGGCCAGCAACACGCCAATGACCATGGCACCGCCAATGAACAGCACGCCAAAGATGCCCATGTTGGTCATGGCCACGCGAAAGCGATCGCTCTCGAGCAGGGCCGCGTACTGCTGCAAACCCACAAACTCGTAGTTTGGCAGGATGCGCGAGGCCGACATCGACAGGTAGCCGTTCCAGGCCATCAAGCCATAAATGAACAGCAGCGAGATGATGAAACTGGGGGCCACCACGATACGGGGCAGCCAGTCCACCGGGGTACGGTGCTTTGAAGACATACGGGGTTTCCGTCAGAAAAAAACCGGACCCGGCTTGTGGCCAGGTCCGGTCAGGACCACAGGAGGATTACTTGGTCTTGGCTGCAGCGGCGATCTTGGCCTGTGCATCCTTGGTGGACATCTTGTCGTCGTTCCAGAACTGGCTCACCACGTCCTGGATGGCGCCGGCAGCGGCCGAGGGAATGGCCATGCCGTGGGCCACGGAGGGCACCAGCGAGCCGCTCTTGGCGGTATCCACGAAGTCCTTGGCCGACAGCTTGGCGCAGTCGTCAAACTTGGCCAGGTCCATGCCCAGGCGCACCGGGATGGAGCCCTTGTTCAGGTTGAAGGTTTCCTGGAAAGCGGGCGACATGATGGCAGCGGCCAGGTCGTTCTGGGCCTTGATGTTGGCATCGTTTTTCAGCTTGAACATGGCAAACGAGTCCACGTTGAAGGTGAAGGACTTGGCGGTACCCGGAGCAGCGCTGCAACCGAAGTCAGCGCCCGGCTTCTTGCCAGCAGCCTGGAATTCGCCTTTGGCCCAGTCGCCCATCAACTGCATGCCGGCTTCACCCTTGATGACCATGGCGGTGGCCAGGTTCCAGTCGCGGCCAGGAGCATTCTTGTCGGTGTAGCCCTTGACCTTCTTGAAGGTGTCGAGCACTTTGGTCATGGTCGCGCCCGTCAGGCTGGCCTGGTCCAGTTGCACCAGGGCCTTTTTGTAGAAGTCAGCACCACCCACACCCAGAGCCACGCTCTCGAAGGTGGTGAAGTCTTGCCAATTCTGGCCACCGTGGGCCACGGCAATCAGGCCGGCTTTCTTCAGTTTTTCAGCAGCAACAAAGAATTCGTCCCAGTTGGTCGGCACTTTGGCGCCAGCCTTCTTGAATGCTTCGTTGCTGGTCCACAGCCAGTTGACGCGGTGCACGTTCACAGGGGCAGCAATGTAGTTGCCCTTGTATTTCATGACGTTGGCCACCACGGGGGGCAGCACGCTGTCCCACTTCTCGGCCTTGGCCACGCCATCGATGTTGGCCAGCACGCCTTCAGCGGCCCACTCCTGCAGAGCTGGGCCTTTGATCTGGGCTGCGGCAGGGGCATTGCCCGAGACCACGCGGCTCTTGAGCACGGTCATGGCGTTGTCACCGCCACCGCCGGCCACGGCGAAGTCTTTCCATGTGTGGCCTTGGCCTTGCAGGGTGGCTTTCAGGGCCGAAGCGGCTTTGGCTTCGCCGCCGCTGGTCCACCAGTGCAGCACTTCAACTTCACCGGCGTGAACGGCACCAGCAGCCAAAGCGGCTGTGGCCAGCGCAGCGCGGGCGATCAGGGTCTTGGACAATGTTTTCATTTGTGTCTCCAATTGAGCGGCTGTTACAGCCAGGTTGAATGGACGAAACGCATTTTCGGATTCGCGGAAGCGATATTAATTTTTCTTTAATAAATTAATATGAGGTTAAACCCTAGGTAAGTTTCGGCATGAAATCAGCCAGGGTAGAGCCCAGTCTATAAATCTTCCTTTAAGCTTGCAGACATGAAACTCCTGTTGGCTGAAGACGATGCGGTACTGGCAGATGCCCTGATCACCCAGTTGCAAAGTGCCGGTTTTGAGGTGGAGCACGCCCCCAACGGCGCGGTGGCTGACTTTTTGCTGGCCCGCAACCCGCCCGATATCGCTGTGTTGGACTTGGGCCTGCCCATGCTCGATGGTTTGAGCGTGCTGCAAAACGTGCGCAAGTCACACCCCACCCTGCCCGTTTTGTTGTTAACGGCCAAGGACTCGCTGGACGATCGCGTCGCTGGCCTGCAAGCGGGTGCAGACGATTACGTGACCAAGCCTTTTGACTTTCCCGAGTTGCTGGCCCGACTGCACGCCCTGTTGCGCCGCAGTCAACCCAAGGCCACGCATGAACAGTGGGGGGGCCTGTCGCTAGATGCCTCTACCCGCAAGGCCCTGCTGGGTTCGACCCCCATCGACCTCAGTGGCCGCGAATGGGATTTGCTGGACCTGCTGGTCAAACAACGCGACAAGGTGGTCACAAAAGACCAGATCGTGCAAGCCTGGAACGGCGAGGGTGCCGAGGTGGGCGGGGGCAACGCCATTGAGGTGTACATCCACAAGCTGCGCCGCAAGCTCGATGGCAGCGGCTTGCAAATCCGCACTGTGCGCGGCCTGGGCTACCTGATGGAAGCCGATGCCTCCCGTTAAAGACTCCGCCGCGCAGAACAACGTCGGCATCTCGCTGGCACGCCAGCTGCTGCTGTGGGTATTGCTCCCGCAACTGGTGCTGTGGCTGGCTGGGGGCATTGCGTCTTACCAACTCGCATCACGCTACGCCGAGCGAGCCATTGACTCGAGCTTGCTGCAAGCCAGCCGCTCCTTGGCCCGCCAGCTCAAGCCCATTGGCAGCGGCTTGCTGATCGACTTTCCCCGCGCCGCGCAAGACATTCTGGAGGCAGACCCCAGCGACCGTTACTACTACATGGTCAGTTCGCCACCAGGTAAATTCATTTTGGGCAACCAGCTGCTGCCCTCACCGAGCGTCTTTGGCGAGCCCAACATCAACGCGCCCTACTCCGAAGACATTCATCTTCAGCGCAATGCCTCTGCCAAAAACAGTTCAGCCGAAAGCGAACCCATGCGCATGGTCTCGCTGTATCTGCACATTGGCGAAAAGGATGACAACCCGCAAAGCCTGCTGGTCCAAGTGGCACGCAGCAGCGCCAACCGACAAGAACTGGCCCAGCGCATTTTGGTGGACATGCTGCTGCCTCTGTCGAGCCTGATGCTGCTGATGACTCTCATTGTCTGGTTGGGCATTCGTGCCGGTCTGGCTCCTTTGGCTCGTTTGCTGCAGCAGGTCGAAGGCCGCGCCCCGATGGATTTAGCCCCTCTGCAGTTGTCATCGGCCCCCAAGGAGTTGTGGTCGCTGGTGCGTGCACTCAATACCCTGCTGCAAACCGTTCGCGACAACGTGGCACAACAAAAACGCTTCATTGGCGACGCGGCCCACCAACTGCGCACCCCGCTGGCCGGACTCAAAAGTCAGACCGAAATTGCCATGGAAACGACCCAAGACCCTGAGTTGCGCAAGCGCCTGGGCCGAGTGCATGAGAGTGCGGTGCGCAGCGCCCATGTGGTCACGCAGCTGCTGACGCTCGCTCGCGCAGAGCCCGAGTCCACACTGACCCATGACCTGCAAGATGTCAACCTGACCGCCCTGGCTCAGGACGTCACGGCAGCCCTGGTGCCTCGCGCCCTCAAAGCTCATATTGACTTGGGCATGGAGGCAGATGCCAACGCACAAGCGCTGCACATCCAGGGTAACGCCCTGCTGCTGCGTGAAGCCTTGATGAACGTGATCGACAATGCTCTGCACTACGCGGGCGCACATGCGCAGGTCACGGTGCGCACGTTCTGCCACCCGGAAACTCTGGGCCTGGAAGTCGAAGACGATGGACCAGGCATTGACAGTGGACAACTGGACCGCGTGTTTGAGCGCTTTGTTCGCGCCACTGATATCGGCTCCGGTTGTGGCCTGGGCTTGCCCATCGTCAAGGAAATCATTGAGCGGCACGGCGGGCAGGTCCACCTGCTGGCCGTGCGGCCGCACGGCTTAAAGGTACGCATGCTATGGCCGCGAACCAAGCTGCAGAAAGAACCCGCTTTGTAACTCGTTGACAAACAGGCTTGTTAAGCTAGGGATCTCTTCCAACCTGCACCATGAACACCACCGCACACACCAGCTTCAGCCTGATTGGCGACATCGGCGGCACCAACGCACGCTTTGCGCTGCTGCGCGGCGACCAGCAAGCCATGGAGCACGAGCTGATTTTGCCCACTGCTCAGTTTGCCGATCTGGCCGCAGCACTGGGCGAGTACCTGGACCGCGTAGGCCAGCCCTTGGTGCACGAAGCGTGCATCGCCATTGCCAATCCCATCACCGGCGACTGGCTGCAGATGACCAACACGCATTGGGCGTTTTCCATCGAACAAACCCGCAAGCAACTGGGCCTGCAACAACTGCGCATGCTCAACGATTGGGAAGCCATGGCCATGTCCGGACCCGTGTTGACAGAGGCTGATCTGGTGCAAGTTGGCCCTGGTGAAGCAGTGGATGGTGCCCCTAAAGGATTTATTGGCCCCGGCACAGGCCTGGGCGTTTCCTCACTGGTTCGTGCGCGTGATGGGCAATGGGTGGCCTGCGCTGGCGAAGGCGGTCACGTCACACTGGCACCAACCTGCAAGCGCGAGCTCGACATCCTGGGTGTGCTTTGGCAGACCTACCCGCACGTCTCCGCCGAACGCGTGGTCTCGGGCATGGGACTAGAGAACCTCTACAAAGCCATTTGCAAGCTCAACGGCTGCGAGGCTGAACCCCTGATGGCCGCCGACATCACGGCCCGCGCCTTGCAAGCCAAGGACGTGGCGTGCGAAGAAGCGCTGGACCGCATGTGCCGCTTTCTGGGCAGCACCGCCGGCAACCTGGCCGTCACCTTGGGGACTTTGGGTGGCATTTATGTGGGTGGAGGCATTGTGGGTAAGCTCGGCGACTATTTCGAGCACTCAGGCTTTCGCGCTGCCTTTGAAGCCAAGGGCCGCTTCGAAGCCTATATGCAGCGCATTCCCACTTACGTGATTCGCGCTGCGCAACCTGCTTTGCTGGGTGCAGCCATGGGGCTGAACCTGCGCGTCAAACACTGAGCTCTACAGAGCCTAAACGACCAGCGTCGGCTCCTGCATTTGCTCGATCTGTTCTTGGAGCATTTGCACCTGGCCGCGCCAGTAATCGGGTGTACCAAACCAGGGAAAGTTGATCGGAAAGATCGGGTCATCCCAACGGCGTGCCAGCCAGGCGCTGTAATGGATCAGCCGTAGCGTGCGCAAGGGCTCTATGAGCGCCAGCTCTGCACGATCAAAGTCACGTACTTGTTCATACCCGTCGATCAAGGCTGACAACTGCGTCGTGCGATGACGCCGATCGCCGGAGAGCAACATCCACAAGTCCTGCACAGCAGGGCCCATACGTGCATCGTCCAGGTCCACAAAATGCGGGCCGCCGCCCGGCAAGTCTGTTGGGGTCCACAAAATATTGCCAGGGTGGCAGTCGCCGTGCAGGCGAATGGGCTGCGCTGTGCTGCTGGCAAAGGCCGCTTGCACCAACGCCAAGGCTTGCTCAAAAGCGTGGTGCCAGGCGTGTTCAACTTCCAATGGAATCATCTGATGCGTCTGCAACCATTGCGCGGGCTCCATGGCAAAGCTGTGCACATCCAGCGTGGGCCGGCAGGCGAATGCATGCGCAGCGCCCACCGTGTGGATGCGCCCCAAAAAGCGTCCGATCCACTCCAGCACCTCAAAGTCATCCAGCTCGGGGCTGCGCCCGCCACGCACAGGTGACACTGAAAAATGAAAGCCTTCGGCCTGGTGCAGGGTTTGTCCCTGCAGCTTGAGAGGGGCCACCACCGGCACTTCTTGCGTCTGCAAGTCCCAAGCGAAATCGTGCTCTTCCTGAATTTGTGCAGCACTCCATCGCCCTGGCCGGTAGAACTTGACGACCACGGCCTCTTGGTCTTGCACAGGCTCGTCCAGCTGGACGCGGTAGACCCGATTTTCGTAAGAGCCCAGCGCCAGCAAGCGCCCATCGCCATGAACGCCTACAGTATCGAGCGCATCGAGCACCAACGCGGGCTCAAGCGTGGCAAAAGAAGGCATCAGTAGGTGTACACACCCTGGCCGGTCTTGCGGCCCAGGCGGCCAGCAGCCACCATTTCTTTCATCAGCGGACATGCGCGGTACTTGCTGTCGCCAAACTCCTTGAGGAAGACTTCCATCACGGCCAGACAGACGTCGATACCGATCATGTCGGCCAGCGCCAGGGGACCGATGGGCTGGTTGGTGCCCAGCTTCATGCCGGCGTCGATGTCTTCGGGCGAGGCCAGGCCTTCGGCCAGCACATAAAACGCCTCGTTGATCATGGGCACCAGAATGCGGTTGACCACAAAGCCAGGCGCGTTCTTCACGGTAATCGGCGTCTTGCCCAAGGCCGTGGCCAGTGCGTGAACCGCGTCATGCGTGGCATCGCTCGTTTGCAGACCACGAATGATTTCCACCAGCGCCATCATGGGCACCGGGTTGAAAAAGTGCATGCCGATGAAGCAGTCTGCACGGCCGGTCGTCGCGGCCAGCTTGGTGATGGAAATGGAAGAGGTATTGGACGCGATGATGGTCTCGGGCGCCAGCAGCTGGTCAAGTTGCTGCAGGATCTTGACCTTGATCTGCTCGTTTTCGGTGGCAGCCTCAATCACCAGCTGTGTGTCTTTGAGGTCTTCGTATTGGGTGCTGCCCTTGATGCGGGAAAGTGCAGCGGCCTTGTCAGCTTCGCTGATTTTTTCTTTCTTGATGAGACGATCCAGGCTACCGGCCACAGTGGCCAGGCCCTTGGCCACGGCGGCTTCAGAAATATCCACCATCACCACGTTCACGCCCGACACAGCACACGCCTGTGCAATGCCATTGCCCATGGTGCCTGCGCCCACAATACCTACGGTTTGAATGCTCATATTCGTCCTCGAATGTCTGAAATAAATGGCTACGGATCCATCTTAGCCGCTGTCCACGCCGCCCTTGCTGACAGGCTGTCACCCACTCAACTCCTGAAACGCTTGCGGGTCAGGGCAAGTGCAACCCAAAACGACACACCCGCGAAAACCGTCAGCACAAGGCCGTGGCGTAGCGCATGTTCGGGCCAGCGGTCCAGGAACAAGGGCCGCACCAGATCCACCGCCGCCGACAGCGGGAGCCAATCGGCAAGCAAGCGCACAACTGGCGGCAACTGATCACGCGGGAAAAAGATGCCGGAAAGGAACATCATGGGCGTCAGAAACAGGGTGAAGTAGTAAGTAAAAAAGTCATATCCCTTGGCCAGTGCGTTGAAGATCAACGCCATGCAGCTGAAGGTGATGCCCACGCCCAGCAGCACGGGCCAGGCCACCAGCAGTTTGGGGCTGTGGCTGATGCCCAGGGCCAGCATCACGCCCAGGATGGCTGTCACGGTGAACAGCGATTTGAAAGCGGCCCAGAGCATTTCGGCCAGCACCACGTCGTCCAGGCGCACCGGGGCGTTCATGATGCCGTCCCAGGTCTTTTGCACATGCATGCGCGAGAAGGCCGAATACAGCGCCTCGAACGTGGCCGCGTTCATGGCGCTCATGCAAATGCTGCCGCTGGCCAGGAACAGGATGTAGGGCACTTTCTCGCCGCCCAGCTCGATCTGCCCGACCAACGAGCCCAGGCCGTAGCCAAAAGCCACCAGCCACATCAGCGGCTCGGCAATGTTGCCCACCAGGCTGGGGATGGCCAGTTTTTGCCAGACCAGAAAGTTACGGCGAAACACGGGCCACCAGCGCATGGACAGGCGGGGGGCGGCCCATAGATTGTTCTGGATTTGGCTCATGATCAGCCTTCCTCCCGGATCTGGCGCCCGGTCAGCTTCAGGAACAGGTCTTCCAGGTTGGAAGGGCGGTGCAAGGTGCGCAGCTGTGGCCAGGCCTGCAGGGCGGCCAGCAGGGGTTGGCTGTCGCGGGTGTAGAAGAAGACGGTCTCGCCGCTGACCTCGATGCGGCTGGCCAGCGCCTGCAGGCTGGCCTCTTGCGCCAGTTGCACGGCGCCTTGACCAAACACCTCGACCACTTCGGGCTCCAGATGCTCGGCGATCAGGTCACGCGGCTTGCCCTCGGCGATCTTGCGGCCGTGGTCGAGCACCAGCAGGCGGTTGCACAACCGCTCGGCCTCGTCCATGAAGTGGGTGGTCAGCAAAATCGATTTGCCTTGTTGCAGCAGCACCTGCAGGCGCTCCCACATGAGGTGACGGGCCTGCGGGTCCAGCCCGGTGGTGGGCTCATCCAGCAGCAAGAGGTCAGGTGCGTTGATGAGGGCACGCGCCAGGCTCAGGCGCCGCTTCATGCCGCCTGACAGCTGCCCCGGCTTGGCATCCGCTTTGTGTGAGAGCGCGGCGTACTCCAGCAGTTGGGGAATGCGCTCGCGGATCACCCGGTCAGGCAGGCCGAAGTAGCGGCCAAAAACCAGGAGGTTTTCTGCCGCGGTGAAGTCCGGATCCAGCGTATCCATCTGTGCCACCACGCCCAGGCGGGCCTTGATGGTCAGGGCATCGCCAGGCATGTGCCGGTCACCAAAGTAGGTGATGGCACCGCCATCCGGTTCGGACAGGCCCAGACACATGCGGATGGTGGTGGTCTTGCCCGCCCCGTTGGGGCCGATCACGCCCAGGCATTCGCCGGGCTCGATGTGGAAACTCAGGTCATTGACCACCGTCTGGTCGCCATAGCGTTTGGCCAGGTGGTTGACCGATAACAAAGTCGGATTCATGCCCTGATTGTGCCTTGGACCGATAAAATTCAGGATCTCCTGATATCGCCTTGGCGTCTGCTTCATGTCCAGTTCTTTTTCTGACCGCCTGGCGGTTGTGCCCCAATACCTGATCCCCAAACAGACCCTGACAGCTTTTGCGGGCTGGGTCGCTGGTCAACAATGGGGCTCCACGACCACGGCGATCATCAACCGCTTTGTGCGCCGCTACAACGTGGACATGGCCGAAGCGGCCAACCCGGACACCGCCAGCTACCCCAGCTTCAATGCGTTTTTCACCCGTCCACTGCGCGCCAACGCACGCCCCCTTGCAGACAGCGACTTTGTGAGCCCGGTGGACGGGGCCATCAGCCAGTGCGGCGCCATTGACGGGGATCGTATTTTCCAGGCCAAGGGCCACAGCTACACCGCGCAGACGCTGGTCGGTGGCGATGCTGCTCTGGCCGCTGCATTCACCAACGGCACCTTTGCCACCCTGTACCTGAGCCCGCGCGACTACCACCGCATCCACATGCCCTGCGCCGGTCGCTTGACGCGCATGATCCATGTGCCGGGCGATCTGTTCTCGGTCAACCCGACCACCGCCCGCGGTGTACCTGGCCTGTTTGCCCGCAACGAACGGGTGGTGTGCGTGTTTGAGGGTGAATTCGGCCCGTTTGTGATGGTCTTGGTCGGCGCCACGATTGTGGGCAGCATGGCCACGGTGTGGCACGGCGTGGTCAACCCGCCGCGCCCGGGCAAAGTGCGCGAATGGACTTACGAGATGGGCAACATCACCCTGGACAAGGGTGAAGAAATGGGCCGTTTCCTGCTGGGGTCCACCGTGGTCTTGCTGACGCCACAAGGCACGTGGCAACTGCCCACAGACTGGACACCTACCCGCCCCATCCGCATGGGTGAAGCCATGGGCCAGCGCCCCTGAAGCTGGGGCGCTACAGCGCTTAAATTTCGATCTTCGAGCCCAGCTCCACCACCGAGTTGCTGGGCAGGTTCAGGAACTCGGCAGCCGGGCTGGCGTTGAGGTGCATCTGCGCAAACAGCTTTTCGCGCCAGGGCGTCATGCCGCCGCCGACGGTAGGCACCACAATATCGCGCGACAGGAAGTAACTGGTACTCATCAAGTCCAGTGGATAGCTCAGGCCCTGCACCCCCTCCAGTGCCTTGGGCAAATCCACATCGTCCTTGAAACCATAGTGCACCAGCACCTGCCAGCTGTCGTGGCCCAAAGGCTGGATTTCCAGGCGTCCATCCCGATCAATCCAGGGCACTTCGTGGTGGCGGACCGTCACAAACAGGTTTTGTTCATGCAGCACCTTGTTGTGCTTGAGGTTATGCAACAAGGCATTGGGCACCACCCCTGGTTCTGCGGTCAGGAACACGGCCGAACCCGCGACACGGGTAGGCGGCTCCACAAAAACCGCTTCCAGAAAATCGCCTAATTTAAGTGAGTCCGACTGCAAGGACTGGTTGAGCAAACGTCGTCCCTCTTTCCAGGTCAGCATCAACATGAAGATGGACCCACCGATGAACAGCGGGAACCAGCCCCCCTCAAACAGCTTGAGCATGTTCGATGACCAGAACGCCAAATCCACAACAAAGAAAAACCCTGTGGCACCCACGCACAATGCCAGTGGCATCTTCCATCCATAACGGATGACGTAGAAGGTCAACACCGTGGTGATCATCATGTCTGTACACACCGCAATGCCGTAGGCCGACGCCAGGTTGCTGGAGGATTTGAACATCAGCACCGCCAGCACAATCGCCACAAACAAACCCCAATTTACAAAAGGCATGTAAATCTGACCTGTTTCGTGCTCGCTGGTGTGCTGCACATGCAAACGCGGCAGGTAACCCAGTTGAATCACCTGCTTGGTGACGCTAAACGCACCGGAAATCAGCGCCTGTGAGGCAATCACCGTGGCCAGCGTGGCCAGGCCCACCATCGGCATCAAAGCCCACTCAGGCATCATCAGGAAAAACGGATTTTTAACCGCTTCGGGATTGGACAGCAACAAGGCCCCTTGCCCAAAGTAGTTGATGATCAGGCTAGGCATCACCACGGCGAACCAGGCCAGTCGGATCGGCTTTTTGCCAAAGTGACCCATGTCTGCGTACAAGGCCTCGGCCCCTGTCACACACAACACCACAGCACCCAGAATGACAAAGGTCGTGCCCGGGTTATGCCAGATGAAGCCCAGGGCATGGTGCGGACTCAAGGCCCACAAAATGGCTGGATACTGGACGATCTGCGCCACACCACTGACGGCCAGGGCCGCAAACCAGATCAGGGTGATGGGCCCGAAAAACTTGCCGATGCCGGCCGTGCCCCGCTTTTGCACCCAAAACAGGGCCAGCAAAATCAGCAGGGTCAGCGGGATCACCATCTTCTTGAAGTTGGGAGAAATGACCTCCAGACCCTCAACCGCAGACCGCACCGAAATGGCAGGCGTGATGACGCCATCGCCATAAAACAGGCAGGTGCCAAACACGCCGATGAACAACAAGCGCCGGCGCAAAGCGGGCCGGTCCTTGACCGACTGCGAGGCCAGCGCCAACATCGCCACCAGGCCACCCTCGCCATGGTTGTCTGCGCGCAGCACCAGCAGCACATACTTGACCGACACAATCGTGGTCAAGGTCCAGACAAACAGCGACAGCACACCAAACACATTGGCAGGGGTGAAATCGACATGGCCAGAACCAAACACCTCTTTGACGGCATACAGCACGCTGGTGCCGATGTCACCGTACACCACGCCAATGGCGCCCAAAGTCAGTGCAGCTAAGTTTGAACGGGAAGAAGACACAAATCAGGGGCTCCTTGCGCAAAACAGGAGCCGAAGTCAGACATGGCGCTATTGTGCGCCTGTCCAGAAAGATTTAAACCGGTTAGGAGAAAATGTTGCAGCGCAGCAACTTAATCCGCTCCCGCATCAAACGTCAAAGTTCTCCGCTTCTGGATCTGTTGCTTCGAGCTCGTAGCTGGCAGCGAGCATGGCCAGACGTCCGACCACCCCGTACATGTAAAAACGATTAGGCACGCTGACACCGGGCTTGACGCCCGGCTGAGGTAAGTGAGCACTCTCTTCGAATGCCAGGGGTACAAAACTGGCCCCTGGAGCATTGAGGTTTTCGTCCACGCCACGGTCCGCGTGCACGCGGTAGAAACCGCCAACCACATAGCGGTCCATCATGTAGACCACTGGCTCGGCCACAGCATCGTTCATCAACTCGTGGGTGATGACCCCCTCCTGGATGATCACATCGCTCACGGTTTGGCCATCCTTGATGACGTTCATCTTGTTGCGCGTCTTGCGGTTGAGCTGATCCAAATCGGACACATCGCGCACCGTCATGATGCCCATGCCGTAAGTCCCGTTGTCGGCTTTGACCACGACGAAAGGCTTTTCGTTGATGCCGTATTCCTTGTATTTGCGCTTGATCTTGGTGAGCAAGGCGTCCACATTGCTGCGCAGGCACTCCATGCCCGTGCCCTCGGCAAAATTGACCTCGCCGCATTGGTTGAACATGGGGTTGATCAGCCATGGGTCGATGCCCAGCATCTTGCCAAAGCGCTTGGTCACCTCTTCGTAGCTCTGGAAATGGGTACTCTTGCGACGTACGCTCCAACCTGCATGCAAAGGCGGCAAAAGGTACTGCTCGTGCAGATCTTCCAGAATGCCCGGGGCGCCTGCGGACAAGTCGTTGTTCAGCAAGATGGTGCAGGGGTCGAAGTGCTGCAAGCCCAGGCGGTGGCGCGTGCGCTGCACGGGTTCGAGCAGCACCGTCTCGCCGCCTGGCAAAGCGATTTCAGTCGGCTCCTTGATCTCGGGGTTGATCGAGCCGATGCGCACATTCAGGCCCGCCATGTGAAAGATACGCTGCAGCTGCAGCACATTGCTCAGGTAGAAGGTGTTGCGTGTGTGGTTCTCGGGAATGATCAGCAGGTTTTTGGCCTCAGGGCAAATCTTCTCGATAGCTGCCTGCGCTGCCTGCACCGCCAAGGGCAACATTTCGTTGGTCAGGTTGTTCCAGCCACCGGGAAAGAGGTTGGTGTCCACCGGCGCCAGCTTGAAACCGGCATTGCGAATGTCCACCGACGAGTAAATGGGCGGGGTGTGCTCCATCCACTCCAGACGGAACCAGCGCTCGATGGCAGGCATCGAATCCAGGATGCGTTGCTCAAGCTCGTTGATGGGGCCCGTGAGCGCCGTGACCAGATGCGGAACCATATCAACTCCTCACTTCACCCTCGCCCAGCACCACGTACTTGAGCGAAGTCAGACCTTCGATACCCACGGGTCCGCGGGCGTGGAATTTGTCAGTGCTGATGCCGATCTCGGCACCTAGCCCATATTCAAAACCGTCGGCGAAACGGGTGCTGGCGTTGACCATCACGCTCGACGAGTCCACCTCGCGCAAAAAGCGCTGGGCGTGCATGTGGTCACGCGTGAGGATGGCTTCGGTGTGGTGGCTGCTGTAGTGGTTGATGTGGGCAATCGCCTCGTCCAGACCCGCCACCACCTTGACGCTGATGATGGGCGCCAGGTATTCCTCGAACCAGTCCTGCTCGGTGGCGTCCTTCAGGTTCGCCCCCGGCACATTGGCCAGGATCTGCTTCGCTTCAGGACAGCAGCGCATTTCCACGCCCTTGCCCGCGTAAACGGCGCCGATCCTGGGCAGGAACTCGGCCGCCACACCGCGTGCCACCAGCAGGCTTTCGCTGGCGTTGCAAGGGCTGTATTTTTGCGTCTTGGCGTTGTCGGCCACCTTGACCGACATGGCGATGTCGCAGGGATCATCCACATAGGTGTGGCAGTTGCCGTCCAGGTGTTTGATGACCGGCACCTTGGCCTCGGCGCTGATGCGCTCGATCAAGCCCTTGCCGCCACGCGGAATGATCACATCCACAAACTGGGGCATCGCAATGAGTTGCCCTACAGCCGCACGGTCGGTGGTTTGCACCAGTTGCACCGCGTTTTGCGGCAGACCCGCTTGCGCCAGTGCCTGCTGCACCAGCAAGGCCAGGGCCTTGTTCGATTCAATGGCTTCAGAGCCACCACGCAAAATGCAGGCATTACCGCTCTTGATCGACAGGCTGGCCGCTTCGATGGTCACGTTAGGACGGCTCTCGAAAATCATGCCGAACACGCCAATAGGCACCCGCATCTGACCCACGCGAATGCCGCTGGGTTGCTGTTTCATGCCGATGATTTCGCCAATCACGTCGGGCATGGCGGCCAACTGCTCGCAGCCCAAGGCACAGGTTTCAATGACCTTGGGCGCGAGCTTGAGACGATCCACCATGGGCTCAGCCAGGCCGGCAGCGCGTGCACGCTCAAGGTCTTTGGCGTTGTCGGCCTGCAGACTGTCTGTGTTGGCACGCAGCAAATCGGCCAGCGCAAGCAGCGCCCGGTTTTTCAGGGCCGCAGAGGCTTTGGCCATGGCTGCGCTGGCCTCTTTGGCCTGCGCGCCCAAAGCCGCCATGTATTGAGCTGTATCGAGAGCATTCATGAGATTCATTTTCTCACACCCCCTGCCGGAGGTCTGCCACTCAACGGACAGCGCACAGATGTGCAAGACGCAAAGCCAATCGCTCCAGCGCTTGCCATGCGTCGGCAGGCCAACCAGGTGTTTTCAGACCCTTGACCACGCCGTCAACCTGGTGCGCGGCTTGCAGCAAACCTTGAAGTCGCGCCACAGACAAGCGTGGCATCACCCGCTCGAATTGGCGCTCACGCACGCCCCAGACCCGCTGCTCACGCAGCGCCATGGGCATGGGCTTGCCTGCAACCACTGCGTCTTTGACGCGTTTGAGGGCGCGAATGTCTTCGCCCAAGGTGTAGTGCACCAGCACCGGCGTTTCGCCCTCAGCCTGCAGGCCTTCGAGCATGCGATGCACGCGCAGGATATTGCCCGACAGCACCGCCTCGGAAAGCTTGAACACGTCATAGCGGGCCACGTTGAGGACCGCAGCTTCAATAGCTTGTAGTGTCAGCTCACCCGGTGGGTGCAACAGTGCCAGCTTCTGGATTTCCTGGTGGGCGGCCAGCAAATTGCCTTCCACCCGGTCTGCAAAAAATTGCAAGGCCTGTTGCCCCTGCTCGCCAGATTGCACATACTGGCCTTGCTGCTGCAAACGCTGGGCGATCCACGCGGGCAAGGCATTGCGCTCCACAGTGTCCACGGCAATGGATACCCCCGATTGCTCCAGCGCCGCAAACCAGGCGCTCTTGCGCGTGGCTGCGTCCAGCCGGGGCAAGGTGATCAGGGTCAGTGTGTCTTCCTGCTGCGGCGCGCCTTCGGCCAGGGTTTGCAGGGCGGCGCTGCCGTCCTTGCCAGGTTTGCCCGACGGGATGCGAATTTCAACCAATTGCTTGTCTGCAAACAGGCTGAGCGCCCCCCCAGCGGCCAACACCTCGCTCCAGTCAAAATGCGCGCCTTGCACGGTGTACACCGTGCGTTCGGTGTACCCCTGCGTTCGTGCCAGATTACGAATGGCGTCTGTCGCCTCTTGCATCAGCAAAGGCTCATCCCCATGCAATACATACAGGTGACGCAAACCTTTTTGCAGATGCGCAGGCAATTGAGCGACAGTCAGCTGCATGCTTAACGCCTCAGCCGCGGCGGCGCACAGCCGCCAGACGACGCATGATCTGGCCGACAATGTCCGACTGCATGCTGCGGTAAGTCAGGCCCTCTTCAATCTCTTTGGACAGTGCAGCGCTTTCCGCGTAACTGAGATCACGCTCCATTTGCAGCGTCACTGGCTCCAGCCACTCCACGCCCTGGGCATCGCGCAGGCGAAAACCAACACTCAGTCGCAGCTGCACCTCTCGGACCTGACCCGAGGCATTGACACCCACAATCACCCGCTGGCGGTTTTGAGAAAGGATATCCAGCGTGGCATCGGCCTCGCGCATGCGCTTGGGGTCTTCGATCAACTCCAGCTTGCCTGTGCCCAACAAGTGTCTGCGCAACTCCACGCCCAACGGGTCTTGCGGAAAATTGACAAACAGTTTGCGAAAAGCAAAGTCACCCCCTTCGCGCAGTTTGAAGCCGCAGCCACTTAAGGCCACAGCTGCCAAACCCCAAAGAAAGTGGCGACGAGCGCTTTGCATCAGACCACCACGTTAACCAAACGACCCGGCACCACAATGACTTTTTTGGCTGGTGCGCCATTGGCGGCTTTGGCAAAGGCTTCACTGGCCAGTGCAGCAGCTTCAATTGCAGCCTTGTCAGCGCTGGCAGGCACCAGAACGGCGCCACGCAGCTTGCCGTTGACCTGCAGCATGAGTTCGATCTCGTCGCGCTGCAGGGCAGACTCGTCGACACCCGCCCAGGCCACATCGAGCAGGTCACCGCAGCAGGCGGCGTAGCCCAGATCGGTCCACAGCTCATCGGTGATGTGCGGACAGGCCGGGTAGAGCACGCGCAGCAGGATCGAGAAGCACTCGGCCAGCGCGGCGGCATCTTCGGCGCTGTCAGACAGTTGCACGTCTTCGAGCGTGTTGAGCATCTTCATCACCGCCGAGACGACGGTGTTGTACTGCATGCGCTCGTAGTCGTAATTGGCCTGCTTGAGCACGGTGTGGATGTCCA
>JACCDH010085500.1_pt1 | contig 21096 bp, 16 predicted proteins | sample 7442481 | NCBI WGS metagenome assembly JACCDH01 (sample SAMN15323433, study PRJNA562643) | freshwater metagenome | isolation source: river surface water | place: USA:Blue River Watershed | collected 2017-08-15
ATGGGCGATGCGGCCTTCAAAGACTGGGGCTGGCGCGTGCCCTTCGCCCTATCCGGCATCCTCGTCGTCGTTTCCTATTTCATCCGCCGAAACATGGACGAGTCGCCACTCTTCTCCAAACTCAAAGCCGAAGGGCGACTCTCCGAAAACCCCTTAAAAGAAGCTTTCGCGAGCAAGGCAAACCGCCGTTTAATGCTCATCGCGATGTTTGGCGCTATCGTAGGCCAAGGCGTAGTCTGGCACACAGGCCAATTTTATGCCCAAATCTTCATTAACAAGATCCTGCAGGTTGATTTCATTACTACGAACCTCATAATCGCCGCCAGCTTAGTGGTGGGGACGCCTCTCTTCGTCTATTTTGGCAGCTTGTCCGACCGCGTGGGTCGCAAGAAAGTGATGCTGGGCGGGATGGCCCTCGCTGCGCTCGGGTACTATCCTTTATTCTCTTGGATGGCATCCATCGTCTCCCTAGAAGGCACTTTAATCAACGGCTCCATCTTCCTTACTTGGACAGGCAAGCTCGAATTAGCTTTCATTTGTAGCTTATTGGTGAGTTTCGCGGCGATGGCCTACGGCCCGATCGCCGCCTTCCTGGTCGAACTTTTCCCCACCAAAATCCGCTACACCTCCCTTTCCATCCCGTATCACTTTGCTAATGGGGTGTTCGGCGGCTGTGCCCCTTTCGTGGCCACCTGGCTAGGATCGATCACTCACTCGAATTTCGCTGGATTGTTCTATCCCATCGCCCTAGCGGCCTTAACGGTTATCGTGGGTATGATTTATTTGCCAGAAACGAGGGGAAAAGCGCTTAGCGATTAAAATAGGACTTTTCCATTAATTCGGTGGATATATTTTGAAATATTCCCATTAAATAAATATGCTTTGGCGCTAAACCAAAATGGGGGTATATTTGTTTCTGAATTTCGTTTTTCTGAGAACCGTTTTTGTGTGACTCAGGATGGCGAAGCCGTGGAATAGATAGAGTGAATAAATTAGTATTGTCTATTCAGCACATTCAAATAAACGTAAATTATTAATTCGTTAATTTACGTTTTTTAAAAGTTTTTCATGGTTATTATAATTACTCAGTACGATAAATTCATCTATTATGAAAACCAATAATTACTTTATTAGCTAATAATTATGAGACAAGAAGGTTTATTTTTAAAATCTGCTTTAAAATTAACTGATACTTTACATTCTTTAGAGGAAGTATTAGACTGGGTTAAGAGGAAAAATGAGGAGGTAAAAGTTAAAATAGAAAGAATTCCTTTTCAGGAAATGGAAAATTGGCAGTTTGATAAAGGCAATGGCTTGCTCAAACATGTATCCGGGAAATTTTTCTCAATTGAAGGAATCAAAGTTCAAACTAATTGGGGAAATGTAAGCGAGTGGGAACAACCAATCATAAATCAGCCGGAAATAGGATATTTAGGAATAATTACAAAAGAAGTATCAGGCGTATTATATTTTTTATTGCAGGCTAAAATTGAGCCTGGCAATATTAATTCAGTTCAACTTTCCCCAACACTGCAAGCGACTAAAAGTAATTATTCACAAGTTCATCATGGGAAAAAACCTTTATTTCTAGAATATTTTCAAAATGCAACTGCAGATCAAATACTAATAGATCAGCTTCAGTCAGAACAAGGTGCGAGGTTTTTGAAAAAAAGAAATAGAAATATAATAATTCTAGTAAAAGACAATATTGAAATTCCTGATAATTTTATTTGGCTAACACTAGCTCAAATAAAGTTGTTATTGAAGCACAATAATATTGTGAATATGGATACGAGAACGGTTATATCTGGCATCGTATTTTCAGGAAATCCCAAAGAATTATTATGTAAAATGGATTATGATGTGTTTAGTAATAAAAGTTTAAATGCACTTTTGTTAGGAGATAAGCCTATAAATGATATTGATAATATTTTAATGTGGCTAACTGCACTCAAGTCTAAATATGAATTGAATGTATTTTCTAAATCAATAATGAATCTTGATTCATGGATTATATCAGATAAAGAAATATTTCATCAATCTAATTCATTTTTTAAAGTAATAGGAGCTAATGTAAGTATTAGTAACAGGGAAGTCGCTTCTTGGTCCCAACCATTAATATATCCTGCTCAGCAAGGTTTGATATGTTTTTTGGTCAGTTTTATAAATAATACTGTTCATTTTTTGGTCCAAGCGAAAGTGGAGCCAGGAAATTTTGATATTATTGAGTTGGCACCTACGGTACAGTGCTTAACGGGGAGTTACGAAGATATTGAAGAGGTTCCATTTTTAAAGGATGTGATAAATGCTTCTAGCCAGAATATATTGCATGATTCTCTTCAATCAGAGGAGGGAGGGCGCTTTTATCATGAGGAAAATAGGAATATGCTAATTTTAGTAGACAACAATATGATTAATGATATCCCCTCAAACTTTAAATGGATATCATTTAATCAGTTAACTACTTTTTTGAAATTCAATAATTTTTTAAATATCCAAGCAAGAAGTCTTATTTCATTAATTAATTTTATTTAAACGACATTTTATGAGAATTCCATTCAACAAGCCTTTCTTAACTGGGAATGAAGAGGGTTACATACATGAAGCACTATTTTCTGACAAACATTGTGGTAATAATACATTTTGCAATAGGGTTGTGGGTTTAATGAAACAAAATCATGGGTTTAATTCTGTATTTTTAACTCCATCGGGAACAGCGGCTCTTGAGATGGGCGCACTATTAGCAAATATTGAACCAGGAGATGAAGTTATATTACCTTCTTATACATTTAGCTCAACTGTAAATAGTGTTATCATATTTGGGGCCATTCCAATTTTTTGTGAAGTTGACCCAAACACAATGAATATAGATTCTAGTAAAATTGAAGAATTAATTACTTCAAAAACTAAAATGATTGTTCCGATTGATTATGCAGGAGTTTCGTGTAACATTAATAAAATTATGGAAATAGCAAATAAGTATAATCTTATTGTTATGCAAGATTGTGCACAATCCTATGGGTCTTATAATGATGGAAAGGCTTGTGGCACACAAGCTCATATTTCCACATTTAGTTTTCATGAGACTAAAAATTTTAATGCAGGTGAAGGGGGAGCATTGATTGTTAATGTTGATAAATGGATAGAAAGAGCTCACTTTTTACAAGAAAAGGGTACAGATAGAACTTTGGTTTTAAAAGGAGTTAAAAGTAAGTATAGTTGGGTAGATAAGGGCTCAAGCTATCTTTTATCAGATATAAATGCTGCTATGTTATTTGCTCAATTAGAAAAAGAGTCAGAAATTAAAGAATTAAGATCTGAGATTACAAAAGCATATTTAAATTTGTTCTTACCTTATCAACAAAAGGGCATTTTAAATTTTTATAAATTTGATAACTTAATTAATATAAATCACCATGCTTTTTGGGTAATTTTTGATTTAGAAAAAAATCAGGAACGCTTCTTAGAATTATTAAGAAAGTATGAAGTTTTTGCATACATAGGTTATCTCCCTTTACATTCATCACCAATGGGGATACGATATGGGTATAATGCCCAAAGCTTGCCTATAACCGAATCTCTTTCCAATAGGATTGTGCGCCTTCCTTTCTATGCTGATTTAAATAATGAAAGACTTGAATATTGTATAGATTCTATAAAAAAAGTTTTATTTGAGATTTATGGATTCTAAAAATATAATTAATATTGGAATAATGGGGTGTGCATCGATTGCTGAAAAATCCGTTATACCGGCAATCAAAAATTTGCAATCAAGGTATAATATTAAAGCAATTGCAAGTAGATCAATCGAAAAAGCAAACAAATATGCAGATTTATTTGATTGCACACCGATTGAGGGGTATGACGAACTACTCAATCTTGATATTGATGCAGTTTATATACCTCTGCCAACAGGCCTTCACCACGAATGGATTATAAAAGCCTTATCCATGGGAAAGCATGTTTATGCCGAAAAGTCAATTGCTATGTCACACTCCTCTGCTTTACAAATGGTTAACCTAGCGAAAGCAAATGAATTAGTTTTAATGGAAGGATATATGTTCCAATATCATAAGCAACATGAAGTAGTAAAAAATATTGTTAAAGATGAAGAAATTGGAGAAATTAGGTGTTTTAGAAGTTCGTTCGGTTTTCCTCCTTTGCAAAAAGATAATTTTAGATACGATAAATTATTGGGAGGGGGTGCGTTGTTAGATGCTGGAGGCTATACACTCAGAGCTACAAATTTTATTTTAGGGAATGACTATAAAGTAGCTGCATCCACTTTATATTATGATCCAATTTTAAAAGTAGATATTTTTGGAAATTCTATGTTGTCTAATAATAACGGAATTGCTGCACATATTTCGTTTGGTTTTGACAATTATTATCAATGTTCTTATGAGGTTTGGGGTAGCAAGGGAAAATTAATTGTACCCAAGGCTTTTACCCCTAAAAAAGATGAGAAAACATTTATAGTTGTTGAAAAGCAAAATTTCTCCCAAAAAATTGAAATTGAACCATTCAATCAATTTGAATCTTCGTTTATATCTTTTCATGATAAGATATTAGATAATTCCAAAAGAGATGAGGAGTATAATAATATCTTATTACAGAGTAATTTAATAGAACAAATCAGAACAATATCCAATTCTAATAATTCGGACAAAAGTAAAGTTTAAAATTAAGTAAAATGAAAAAAATATGTGTTATTGGTCTGGGTTATGTAGGCCTACCACTTACTGTGGCATTTGCTAAAAAATATGAATCGGTAATTGGTTTTGAAATCAGCAATAGTCGTATTGAGGAATTGAAAAATAATATTGATAAAACAAGAGAAGTAACGGCAAAAGAGTTAAAAGATGTTTCCCAAAGACTTCTTTACACATGTGAGATAGAAGAAATCAAAGATTGTAATATTTATATTGTTACTGTACCTACTCCTATTACTAAAGCTAAGACCCCGGATTTAGGGCCATTAATTTCTGCCACAAAAATCATTGGAGGGATATTAAAAAAGGGCGACTATGTAATATATGAAAGTACTGTATACCCCGGTTGTACTGAAGAAATTTGTGTCCCAATATTAGAGCAATATAGTGAACTTAAATTAAATATTGATTTTAAGGTAGGGTATTCGCCTGAACGAATAGTTCCTGGTGATAAAGAAAAAACACTTTCGAAAATAACCAAAGTGGTCTCTGGGTCCGATATTGAAGCCACAGAATTCATAAGTGAATTGTATAATAAAATTATAGATGCTGGAGTATTTAAAGCTGAAAGTATTCAAGTGGCTGAAGCTTCAAAAGCTATTGAGAACGCACAAAGAGATTTAAACATCTCATTTATGAATGAGCTGGCATTAATTTTTGATAAACTTAATATTGATACACTCAGTGTGATTGAAGCAGCAGCAACGAAATGGAATTTTTTGCCATATAAACCTGGGTTGGTTGGGGGGCATTGTATTAGTGTGGATCCTTATTATTTAACCTATAAAGCACAAAGCGTAGGTTACTATCCAGAAGTTATTTTAAGTGGGAGGAGGATAAATGATAAGATGAGTACCTTAGTTGCGAATAAGTTAATTAAGATGATGATAGAGGCAGATGTGCCGTTAAAAGGGGCATCAATTCTTATACTCGGAATTACATTTAAAGAAAATTGTCCAGATATTAGAAACTCTAAAGTGGTTGATGTATATAACGAATTAAAGCAATTTGGTTTTTCAATAGATATTTATGATTACGAGGCAAATACAGTCGAAGTAATGGAAGAGTTTGGATTAAATACTATCAAGCGATTAGAAAATAAATACGATGGCATTTTAATTGCAGTTCCTCATAAAAGGTTTTTAGAAATTGATTATCAAAAGATCAAAAAAAATAATTCAAGCGTCATTTTTGACTTAAAAGGACTCCTACCTAAGAATTTAGTGAATGCACGATTATAAAAAATGTATTAATAAATGAGTAAAATTTCTCAAAAAGTATTAATAATTTCAGCATGGTTGCCAGGTGGTGGAATTGAAAAAGTAATTCAAAATCTCTATTTGGATGATTCGCCATTTGAAGATTTGAAGGTATTATCACTTTCAACAAAAATTAATTACAGGTGGCATGAAAAATTTTCGGAAAAGGTGACATTTTTAGATTGTTTTAAAGAAGAGTCAAATGTGTTAAATACTATTTTTTCATTTATAAAGTCAATAGTTGCTGTTTTTAAATACCTGAAGAATGAATCTCCATCCTATATTTTATTTTCACACTCGTTTTTATTGCCTGTTTTCGGCATTTTAAGGCCGGAATGTAAAATTTTTTATTGGCCACAAGACAGTCTTACCAAAAGTAAGTCCTCCTTGCGATATGTACTTACCCGATTAAATTATCTTATTTTCAGTAAATCTATCGATGGAGTTTTATGTGTTAATGAAACGATTGAAATTGAGTCATACTATTTAGGTTTCAAAAAAGTACATTTAATTTACAATCCAATAGGTGAGAGTGCCCCCAATCAATTTAATTTCGATCCAAGTTGTAATAAATTAGTTCACATCGGTTTTTTAGATGACCGTAAAAATGCCAGCTTTATAATTAAAGCTATGGCAGAAACTTATAATCACAATTTGACATTAGATATAATTGGTAATGGAGTGTTGTTAAATCAACTTATCAAAGAAGCTATTGAATTAGGGGTTTCTCACAAAGTTAATTTTAAAGGATTTGTTGATTTAAAGAATCAAGTTATAAGTTGTTCTGCGTTAATAATGGCTTCAAAATCTGAAGGCTTTTCTATGGTTATATCAGATGCTTCAAAATGTGGCTTACCAATTATATTACCTGACAATTTAGACATAAGTAGATTTGTTAAATCTAATAGCAATTTGGGCTCCATATTTAGTTTATCAGACTTATCATCTTTGGTAGAGGTTTTAAATCATTTAAATTTTTCAACAATAAATTCAAAATTAATATCTAGGATATATATAAATGAATATGGTAACAATGCTTTCCGAAAACGCTTATTTAATGCCTTAAATTAATATGGAACTAACACAGCTTGAATTAATAAACAAAGAAAATATTTTAATTAATGGAAATTTCAATCAGCTTGGTCATTCCGTTGTTAACAATATTGAAAATTTGTTTACTTTTTGTGATCAGTTTAAATATATAGATATTATAAATAGCAATAATAATATCACGTCAGTTATAACACGTCCAGATTTTGCCGAATATTTTTTAAATATGAATAAAGGAGTAATTGTCTCAAATGATGTGAGAATGGATTTTTTTAAAATTCATAATTATTTAAGACTGAGAACTCCACAATTTCAAACGACTTTTGGCATAGGCAATAATATTGATAAGAGTTGTATAATAAATAATTTTAATGTTACAATTGGAAATAATTGTACAATCGAGCCAAATGTTGTCATCCATTCTAATGTTGAAATTGGTGATGGTGTAATAATAAGGTCAGGTTCAATAATTGGTGGTCAAGGTTTTCAATTTTGGAAAAATTCTTTAGATGTGCTTCAAATTGAACATTTTGGTAAAACAATTATTAAGAATAATGTTGAGGTAAAAGAATTGTGTACGATACATCGTGCATTGTTTAATTGGGATTCGACATTTATTGGAGAAAACACGAAAATAGATGCCCATTCCCATATTGGTCATTCAAATAAAATCGGTAATAAGGTATATATTTGCTCACATTCAAATATATCTGGAAACTCAATGATTGAAGATGATTGCTACATTGGGCCAGGAGTAAATATTCCAAATAGAATAAAAATAGGAAATAAAGCTAAATTATCAGTTGGATCGACAATTACAAATGACATTGATAATGAATTGATTGTTTCTGGTAATTTTGCCATTCCTCATCATTTATATATAAATCACATTAAGTCTTTACTAAAATGAAGATAGCTCATATAACAGATTATTTTAATGAAAATTTAGTTTATCAAGAAAATTTGTTAACTGTTGGTCAAAAAGAACTTGGCCATGAAGTGGTAGTTATCACTAGTAATTTATTAATAGAAATTCCTATTACAAAAGGAAATAGAAAAACTAAAGTTGGGTCATTTTTATTTAAAGGAGTAAAAATAATAAGGTGCCCATATATAATTGAGGTAAAAAAAAATAGTCTTCTGTTTTTTAGCAATGTGTTTGCTAGTTTATGCTCAGAAAAGCCAGACTATATATTTATTCATGATAAAGGGTTGTATATGTTTTCTATTTTAGCATATAAAATATTTGTAAAACCATCTGTGATTCTTAGAATGGATTTCCATTCTGACTATAGTAATTCATTAAATTCAAAATTTGGAAAAGTTTACCATAAATTATTTATGATCTTTTTTAAATTATTTGGAGGCCTATTTGACAAATACTACTACATTGCTCCCGAAATGGGGATTTTTGTTCATGAGATGTACTTACTTCCCAAAAATAAAACTTACTTACTAAGATTACCTGGAGATGAAGGTAAAACATCAAAAGTTACAATTGGAGCCTTAAGGCAAAAATGGAATTTAGAGCAAGATGAAACATATCTCCTACATACAGGAAAACTTCCAGAAGGGAAAAAGACTATAGAACTAATAGAAGCAGTAGAGGAGCAAAATTTAAACTTGGTAATTTGTGGGAGTATAAATGATTCTAATGAGGGTACTGTTCTTAAAGATAAAATTTTAAATTCTACGAACGTTATTTATTTAGGGTGGGTTGACGCTGATGATTTAAGAGAATTAATTAAATGTTGTGATGTTTTGGTACAGCCAGGCTCTTTATCGAATACTTTCATTGAAGCGGTATGTATTGGAACCCCATTAATACTAGCTGATTCACTTCAAGCAAATGACTTAATTAATAATGAGAATGGTATAATTATTGGCAATGATGCGAGTATTGTGGACATTAAGGAAGCGATAAGTAAATTTCTTAATAACAAAGATTTCTACTTGGAAAATGCTTTTAAAATGAAATATCGGTTTAATTACATAAACATTGCTAAGCAAAGTCTATTAAAATGATTATTTATATTGACTTTACTTCTATTGGAGATGCAAGTTTTTATCGATTACATTGGGAAACCACTTTAACTAAATCAAATTCAGATTGTTATAAAATTTATAGTGACACAAAATTTTCACTAAACAAATCATTTTTAACAATTCCTGATATTTTTGTTTCAAATAGGTTTTTAAATAACATATTTAAATTTTTATTCCATACCTTAATTATTTTTATTCTAGTTGTTTGGATCAGATTATTAAGAAAAAATAACACAGTTTTATTCAATCTACATCAGCCTTTTATTTATTGGAACATCCTTCGGATTTTTAAAAATAAATATATAAAAATAGTTGGTATTATTCACGACGTTATTCAATTCAATACTTCCAATTATCCTTCTATAATAATCACTTCTAATAGTAAAATTATTAATTTTCTTGATTCAGTTGTACTTCATTCGGGAGAAGAAGTATTCTATAGAGAATATAATTTTTTAAATAAAATTTATATTCTTCCTTTTCCTGAACGAAAGCCTTACGACAATAAATTGCCAGTTTTGCAATTTAATTATATACTTTTGCCAGGAAGGTATCGTAAAGAAAAAGGATTTGATTTTGTAATTTGTAATTGGCCTAATAAAGAAAATACAATACCACTAGTCATAATGACAAAAGTGCCAGATTATTTAGAAGAATTAATTGCTGAGAATAAATATATAGTTTATAAACCTAAGTTTAGCTCAAATGAATTTTTTGAGAATTTAATATTACATTGTTCTGCAGCTTTATTAATGTATTTTAGCGGAACTAATAGTGGAATTTTACAAACTCTAATTGCAAATCAAAAAAAGGTGATCGTTTCAAATATACCTTTATTTTGTGAACATCCTTATAGTGATTATTTTGTCTTTTGTGACCACTCTATAACACCTTTTCAGAATTTGATTAATAATTTTGACACTTATAATATTTCTCAAAATTACCCATTAAAAATTACCCAAACAGAAAAATTATATGGTAATTTTTTAAGTCAAATTAGTATTGATTAAAAGTATTAAAAATATTGGTGTTGGGCTATTTTTTGCTCAAGTATTAAGTATTGTAATTCAATTATTAATTGCGAAATATTATTCACCCGAAAGTTTAGGTGAATTTTCCTTTACATTACAAATTAGTGCTATTTTTTCAATCATATTTTTTTTGAGGCGAGAATACTTTGTTGTTGAAATTAATCACAGAAATTTTGCATTGGCTTATATTAATTTATCTGTTTTAAAAGGATTAATTAGGTTACTTCCAGTTATTGTATTTGCTCTTTTAATCAATGTTGCTTTTGATAAAGTTACTTACGGTACTATTTTATTTGGCATAGCTTTTGGAATGTTACTAAGCTACAATATTTCATTACAACAAATATTAAATATGCAAGGTCGATTCTTTAAAAGTGGTCTTACAGAAGTAATTTTTAAAATTATCTATTTATTAGCGTTATTGTTTTTTATCAAAATTGTCAAAATTAATATAAATTATATTTCATTAAGTTTTCTAATTGCTTTGATCGGTAGAATGATATATTCACTTAAATTAAATAATCATTATCCTTTTAAAAGACTCTTTAATAATATAACATTATATAAAAAATTTGATTCTATAACGTTTAAGGGGGTAATATTGAGTAAAAACAATGCTATTTCAGCTGTTTCTGGTCTTGCTCCAATGTTATATATTATGTATACTTTTCAAGTAGCCGACTTGGGATATTTTACTATGGCCGAGACTTTATTATCTCTTCCAATAACAATAATTGGGAATTCAATTTCTCAGGTTATATATAAATACCTTAGCGATAACTCACAAAATATTGTTAAAAAAGATATCTACAAGATCTTGTTTATATTAATGTCTACTAGTCTTTGTTTTTTAATTGTTTATCCTTTTGGAGAAGTTGTAATTCTTGCAGTTTTAGGTGTTAAGTGGTCTAGTAGTATAAGTGTATTATTTATATTAATTCCAAATTATATGATAAGTTATATTTCTAAACCATTTGAGAGGAATTGTTATATTCTTGGTAAACCTAATTGGCACATAATTTCTGCTTTAATTAAGTTATTTTTAATATTGTTTTCAATTGTTTGTTCATTTTATTTTCATTTCTCTTTTTATAAATATCTTATATTTTTTTCCATTTTCACTTCGTTACATTACATTATAGATTTTGTTTTTAATTTCAAATTAATTTATAATGTCAAATAATATATATAAATCTGTTTTATCGATTTTGTATTATTTAATGCTTTTGTATTTATATCCTTCTGTCTTAGTTTTTTTTAATTATATGTGGAAAATTGATTATGAATTCAATTATAACAATTTTTATATTTCAATTATTTCTATAAGTATTATTTCGTTTTTTGTAGCGTTTAAATCTTTTGGGTTATCATTAATAAGTGGGTTATTCTATTTTTTAGTTGTGCCATCGCTTTGCGTCGCAACCGTTGCTGACTATGGGAATTCTTTTTTATTTATTATAGCTTCAACCACAATTACTTTTTTTTTATTAGGGCTCTTTTCCAGATTTAATATTAATGTTAAAAAGGTATATCTTAAAAAAGAAGTCAGTGGTCTTTTTAATTTTTTAGGGGTCTTTTATATTCTTTTTATTCTTATAAAGAATGTAAATAATTTTAATTTGTTTGCACTTCTAAGTGATGTTTATTCTTTCAGAGAGGATAATTTTCAATCTGGGATGCTATCATATTTGTTATTTTGGGTTCAAAGTGTATGTATTTTTTGGGTTCTTATTAAGGCGTTTTATGATAGTAGAAGGATAAATAAATTTTTTTTGTTTTTAGCTTTAATTTTAGGGTATTTATCTTTTATGGTTACTGGTTTGAAAACTGTATTGTTTTCGCCTTTTTTTTTGGTTATTGTTTTTATTTTCATTAAGTATTCTAAATACAATTTTCAAGGTTTTCTTTTTGTCTATTTGTTTTTTTTGCTTGGGGCTGGTTTTTTCCTTCCTAATCTAATTGTTCTTGCTATAATTGATAGAGTGCTTTTTTTACCCGGACTTTTAAATTTAAGGTATATTCATTTTTTTAGTAATAATCCTTTATACTACTTTAAAGGGAGCAAGATTGAATTTTTTTTCCCTAAGATGTCTAAGTATTATGATATACCAGGCCATTTAATTGATTCGGCATATGGTGGAGGTGGAATGAATGCTAATACTGGTGCTTTTGGAAGTATTTTTAGTGATGTTGGAATTATTGGTATACTTTTAATTTTTCCATTATTCATTTGTTTCTTAGATTTTGTTATTAGGTTAATTTCAAAGGATGTCATTTTAAATTCCTTACTGGGGTTTTATTATAGTTTTGTTATTGTTAATTCACCTCCTACAGACATAATATTAACTCATGGACTTATAATTCACATGGTACTTCTTTATTTTAGAAATAAAAATTTGATTATTAATTGAAGTAATTTTAGTTTTATTATTTGTGCACTTATTAAATAATTTTTATAATGAATATTTCGAATAATGTTCTTCTTATTACAGGTGGTACTGGATCATTTGGTAATGCAGTTCTAAATCGTTTTTTAAATACGGAGTATTTTACTGAAATAAGAATATTTAGTAGAGATGAGAAAAAACAAGATGATTTAAGAAAAAGAGTTTCAAATAATAAGGTCAAGTTTTATATTGGGGATGTTCGTGACAGAGATAGTTTAATCCCTGCTATAAATGGAGTTGATTATATATTTCACGCTGCAGCACTTAAACAAGTGCCATCTTGTGAGTTTTTCCCACTTGAAGCTGTAAAGACAAATATTATAGGTACTGACAATGTTTTGACTGTAGCTCAAGAATATCAAGTTAAAAAGGTTGTTGTACTTAGTACTGACAAAGCAGCATACCCGATTAATGCAATGGGAATGTCAAAGGCATTAATGGAAAAAGTTATGGTTGCTAAATCAAGAATAATTGATTCAACTAAAACTATATTTTGCGGAACAAGATATGGCAATGTAATGGCCTCAAGAGGTTCTGTAATCCCTTTATTTATTGAACAGATTAAAGCCGGGAAACCATTAACATTGACAGATCCGCTTATGACTCGTTTTATGATGACACTAGAGGATGCTGTTGATTTAGTACTTTATGCTTTTGAAAATGCAAACCAGGGAGATCTTTTTGTTCAAAAAGCTCCATCTGCAACTGTTGGGACTTTAGCTCAGGCTTTAATTGAATTGTATAAATCAACTAGTGAAATAAAAGTAATTGGGACAAGGCATGGTGAAAAATTATATGAAACTCTTGTAAATAGAGAAGATATGGTAAAAGCGGAAGATTTGGGGGAGTATTATAGAATTCCTGCTGATAATCGTGACTTGAATTACGAACAATTTTTTTCTGAGGGAACGCCTGAATTGGCAAATTTAGACGAGTATCATTCTCACAATACCTCCGTCTTAGATATAGATGGTATGAAGAAATTATTATTAAAATTGCCAATTATAAGAAAAGATATTTTAGGAGAAGTTGACGCAATTCAATATCCATATTAATTATGATTAAAGTAGGAGTGACAGGATCGAATGGTTTTATAGGATGGCATTTATGTCAGACTTTAAGATTAGATCCTAATAAATTTGTAGTCATTGAATTTAATCGAGAATGGTTTAATGAAAATAAAAAGCTTGATATATTTGTTGCCAAATGTGATGTAATAATTCATTTAGCAGGACTTAACCGACATAGTGAGGATGATGTAATTTATAATACAAATATTGGGTTAGCAGAAAAATTAATAGAATCATTTAACAGAACAGGATTTAAAGGTCAAGTTATGTTCTCTTCATCAATACAAGAAGAGCGGAATAATACTTTCGGGAATTCAAAAAAGTTTGCTAAGGAGTTGTTCTATAATTGGGCAATTAATGCAGAAGCTAATTTCAAAGGTTTAATAATTCCAAATGTATTTGGAGCATTTGGCATGCCATTTTACAATTCAGTTGTTTCTACGTTTTGTCACCAATTAGTTAATAATGAGACTCCCAAAATTGAAAATGATGTAACACTTAATCTAATCTATATCAATGATTTGATAAAAATTATAATTGATTTGATCAATATTGAATCTATTGAAAATATTAATATAAGTTATACAGATTCATATAAGGTTTCAGAAATCTTGGAGCTTTTGTTAGCTTTTAAACTGAAATACTATGAAAAAGGTCAAATACCTAATTTTAATAATAAGTTTGATCTAAATTTATTTAACACCTTTCGTTCTTACTTTGATTTGAATGGACATTTCCCAATTAAATATACCAACAATATAGACGACCGTGGTAATTTTGTAGAAGTAATAAAATTAGAAATTGGCGGTCAAGTTTCTTTCTCTACGACAAAAAAAGGTATTACTAGAGGGAATCATTTTCACACAAGAAAGGTTGAAAGGTTTTCGGTAATTAAAGGGGAAGCACTTATTCAATTAAGGAAAATAGGGGACATAGATACATTTGATTATTATTTGTCAGGAGCTGAACCAGCCTATGTCGATATGCCTATATGGTACACACACAATATTAAAAATATTGGTCAAGAAGATTTATATACCGTGTTTTGGATCAATGAATTTTACAATCCAAATGATCCAGACACTTACTTTGAAATAGTATAATCATGAATAAGTTAAAAGTAATCACTGTTGTAGGCACAAGGCCTGAAATTATTAGATTAGCAAGAGTCATGAATGCCTTGGACAACTCTGATGCAATTGAACATATAATTGTTCATACTGGTCAAAATTATGACCATGAGCTGAATCAAATATTTTTTGATGATTTAGCGATTCGTAAACCGGATTATTTTTTAAATGCCGCAGGAACGACTGCCACAGAAACTATTGGAAAAATTCTGATTAACATTGACCCATTGTTAGAAGAATTACAACCAGATGCATTTTTAGTTTTAGGCGACACTAATAGCTGTTTATGTGCAATTCCTGCCAAAAAAAGACATATACCTATATTCCATATGGAAGCGGGTAATCGTTGTTTCGATCAACGTGTTCCTGAAGAAACCAACCGTAAGATTGTTGATCATATTTCAGACATCAATATGACTTATAGTGATATTGCGCGTGAATATCTATTGCGCGAGGGCTTATCTGCAGATAGAATAATCAAAACCGGTTCCCCGATGTTTGAAGTATTGAAACATTATTTGCCATCCATTAAATCTTCGAATATTTTAGAGCGACTATCATTAGAACAAAATAATTATTTTGTTGTATCTGCTCATAGAGAGGAGAACATAAGTAGTGAATCGAATTTTAAGGGTTTAGTTACTAGTTTAAACTTAGTAGCAGAAAAATATGACTTACCAATAATTGTAAGTACTCACCCGAGAACTAGAAAAATGATCGATGCAAAAGGAATTGTATTGCATAAAAATATACAACTACTAAAACCTTTAGGTTTTAATGATTACAATGCATTGCAATTACACTCTAAAGCTGTTTTATCAGATAGCGGGACAATTTCAGAGGAATCATCCATCTTGAATTTCCCTGCTTTAAATATTAGGCAGGCGCATGAGCGACCTGAGGCGATGGAAGAAGCTTCTGTAATGATGGTAGGGTTAAATCCTGAGAGAATATTACAAGGATTAATTCAGCTAGATACACAAAAAAGGGGCGATGAAAGATCGTTTAGAAATGTGGCAGATTATTCTATGCCAAATGTTTCTGAAAAAGTTGTTCGAATAATTGTTAGTTATGTTGATTACATCAAAAGAGTGGTTTGGTCTGAATAAAATTACTGATGAAAATATTATATGTGTCGCAGTATTTTTACCCAGAGACATTTCGTGGGAATGATATAGTTTTTGATTTAGTATCTAAAGGGCATGATGTAACTGTATTAACTGGCAAGCCGAATTATCCTTTAGGATTTTTTTATAAAGGGTATAAATTTTGGGGAATTCAAAATGAGCAAATTCATGGGGCAAATGTTATTAGAATTCCAACTATTCCAAGAGGAAAAGGCGGTGCAGTAAGATTAATTCTTAATTATTGTTCATTTATTCTTTTTTCATTTTTCCCAGCAAGGTTTAAGATTGAAAGAGATTTTGATATAATATTTGTCCAACAATTGTCACCTATTACAATGTCTTTGCCTGCGATATGGGCTTTGAAAAGAAACAAAAAAGCTAAGCTATATTTATGGGTATTAGATTTGTGGCCAGAATCAGTGACATCAACTTCTGGATTTAGTAATAGATTTGTTATTGGATTACTCGATAAAGTTGTTAGATATATATATTCGAAGGCAGATTATATTCTTGTAAGTTCTAAGTTATTTGAAGAATCAATTAAGTTAAGATCCGACAATAAGAGGATTATGTATTTCCCTAATTGGGCAGAAAGTTTGTATGAAAATCCCGAAATAAAAAAGGATTTAGAATTACCGGTGTTGCCAAATGGATTCAATATCATGTTTGCCGGAAATATTGGAGAAGCACAAGACTTTGAAACAATTTTAAATGCGGCTAATCTTACTAAAACTGAAAGTATAAATTGGGTTTTAATTGGAGATGGACGGAAACTTAATTGGGTTAAAAGTCAAGTTAAAGATCATGATTTGCATAATGTTTATATTTATGGGAGATACCCAATTGAGAAAATGCCAGCTTTTTTTCAAAGCGCCGATGTAATGTTGCTAACTCTAAAAAAATCTCCTATTTCTGAACTGACAGTGCCTGCTAAATTACAAGCTTATATGGCTTCAGGTAAAATAATTTTAGGAGCTATAAATGGGGAAGCTAAATCTATAATAAATAATAATAATTTAGGTCTAGTAAGTGAGTCTGGTGATTTTAATTCCTTGTCTAGTAATGCAATCTTTTTAAAAAATCTTACAACTACACAAAAAATACAAATGGAGGAAAACTCGAAAAATCTTTATTTCAAAGAGTTTTCGAAAATTGGTTTGCTAAATAAGCTCGAGGACATGTTTCTAACTAATAATTTAATTGAATAGACTTTTTGCAATTTTTATTGTTTTAATACTCTTTCCTGTATTTCTATTTGTTGCTTTGGCTATACTCATAGAAGACGGTTTACCCATATTCTTCAAACAAAAACGTGTAGGCATTAATTATACTTTCTTCAATATCTACAAGTTTAGAAGCATGAAGAAGAATACGCCGAATGTCGCGACGCATTTATTAGACAACCCTGCGTCCTATTTGTTGAGAATAGGTGGGGTGTTGCGGAAATTGAGTTTGGACGAATTACCTAACCTAATTAACATAATAAAAGGAGAAATGGTATTCGTGGGGCCCAGACCGGCCTTGTATAACCAAGACGATTTAATGGCTTTACGAGTCGCTGCAGGGGTGGACAAATTGAAGCCAGGAATAACAGGCTGGGCACAGATTAACGGTCGGGATGAGATTTCGATCGAAGCTAAAGTGGCGTTGGAGAAAGAGTATTTAGGGAGGCGGTCAGTCTGGTTTGATTTCCTGATTGTTGTGAGGACTTTTACATCAGTACTTTTTAGTAAGGGAGTAGCACATTGATTGGTAATTAGATTTTGTTAACAGAAGCTCGACGTAAGGCGCGCTTTTTTGTTTAAATTGGTAATTAGAGATTACCATTAAATAAAAACCCCTTGATCGTTGGGACTAAACCTTCGCTTCTCCCATATTTTAGTTAAATTTGCCTAAAATATACGTATACTAATACTTTTTATGAAACTATTCAGTCGAATTCTTCTGACCCTTTCCTTTCTTGTGCTTGTCCACGCTGCCTTCTCGCAAGCAAAACGTAAAGTGGAAGACTTGAGTGATGAAGAAATTGCAACCTTCTTCGAGCGTGCCCAATCCAGTGGCATGACAGAAGCTCAATTAGAAAAAGCAGCGAAAGCACAAGGTTATACTTCGGCTGATATCGCAAAAATGCGTAGCCGTTTGACACAATTAGGGGATAATAAGTCCAAAGAAAAGACAACAACTACGAAAGGAAAAACATTATCAAAAAGAAGTGTTTCTGGCAAGCTAAGTACTAAAAAAGGTGCTAAAAATGCGGATGAAGAAGACACGGAAGGTGATTCGATGGAGGAAGAAGAAATTGTAGATTCAACCTTGTTGCCTAAGAAAAAGATATACGGTGCGAACCTTTTTAACAACAAGAAGCTCAACTTTGAGCCAGATTTGCGAATTGCCACGCCGGTGAATTATACTTTGGGGCCAGATGATGAGCTGAATATTGATATTTTTGGCGAAGTGATGGATAATTATACTGTCATAGTTAGTCCGGAGGGAACGGTGAAAATTTTGAACTTAAGCCCTATATATGTCAATGGACTAACGGTAGAGGCGGCATCAGCTCGTATTGTAAGTCGTTTAAGACAATTGTACCAAGGTTTGAATCGGCCAGGTAGTGGTTCGTCTGCTATTATTACTTTAGGTAATGTGCGTAGTATTAAAGTGACCCTGGTAGGGGAAGTGGAGAATCCGGGTTCATATACCATCTCATCTTTGGCAACAGTATTCAACGCCTTATACTTAGCGGGCGGGCCTAATGAAAATGGTTCATATCGTAGCATTCGCGTGATTCGTAACAACAAGGTGGTCCGCACGTTGGACTTATACGATTTCTTATTAAAGGCAGATCAAAAAGACAATATTCAATTAAAAGATCAAGATATCATTCGCGTGGGAGATTTTGATTCCCATGTGGAATTAGCGGGTGAAGTTAGGCGTCCGATGGTTTTCGAGGCAGTTAAGGGAGAGACTTTAAAAGACATTCTTCGCTATGCAGGAGGTTTTACTGACAAAGCCTATACCTATTCATTGAATGTACGTAGAAACACGTCTCGTGAATTAAAATTATTGAACATCACGCAAGATGAAGTCGCTACTTTTCAGCCACAAAATGGAGATTCGATTTCAGTGGGTAGAATTATCGAACGTTACGAAAACCGAGTGACCGTAACAGGAGCAGTATTTAGACCAGGTGTTTTCGCGATCGAAAGTGGGTTAACGACAGTGAAGGATTTGATCAAGCGTGCGGAAGGGCCGCGAGAAAATGCCTTCCTAAATCGGGCTACGATCTCCCGCAGAAAAGAGAATTACGATCCAGAAATGATCTCATTTGATCTTGGAAAAGTGTTAAGAGGTGAGCTTGCTGACATTGCTTTGCACCGAGAGGATTCCTTGATGGTTTACTCCTTGGATTCATTACGTGAGAATCAGCGCGTGAGTATTTATGGTGAGGTGAATAAGCCAGGGATTTTTGAATTCCGAGCTGGGATGAAAGTGGCAGATTTAATATTGCTCGCTAAAGGCTTTAAAGAGGCAGCTAGTTATGCGAAAATTGAATTATCCCGCCGTGTTATTACCCACGGAAATGATGATGCGACCAAAGAGAAAATTCAAGTGAAGACTTTTGATATTGATGGCAGCTTAAATATTAGCAACGAAGCAAGTCAATTCGAAATAAAACCATTTGATATTATTTCCATTCGACGTTCTCCAAATTATGAAGTACAAAGGGGTGTGACGATTGAAGGAATGGTTAATTTTCCAGGACGTTATGCAATCCCTAAAGATGATCAAAAAATTGCGGATTTAATTTTTGAGGCAGGAGGATTAAGACCCGAAGGCTATTTAGATGGAGCTATCTTGTACCGTGATTCGACGGTAGTGGGGGTAAAACTTTCTGAAATTCTTAAAAACCCAAATTCGAAAAACAACCTTCTCTTAATGGAGAATGACCGTTTAGTCATTCCGCGTATTTTAGAAACTGTGAAGTTATCAGGAGGGGTTCAGAACCCGATTGCCATCGCTTACGTAGAAGGGTATACACTTCAAGACTACTTAGATGGAGCGGGTGGTTTTACCGACTATGCTGACAAGAAAAATGTATACGTTAAGGCGCCAAATGGAATTTCTACTAAGCGTAGACGCGTTCTTTTCTTCCGCGTTAACCCGAAGGTTGTTCCAGGGTCAGAAATTGTTGTACCGGAATTCCCTACGAACATGAAGAAAGGATTAACGACGGCTGAAGCTGTAGGGTTATCATCTGCTTTGGTTTCAGTAGCACTTACCTTGACCACATTGATTAATAATTTGACAAAATAAGCTCCATGTCTAACCTAGAAAATAAACAAATAGAAGATAACGGGGAAATTTCGATCAATTTTGGTGAGATATTCCGAACCCTAAAGTCCTTTCGAATCTTAATCGCATCTTGTGCGGTATTATTTGCTTCTTTAGGGGCTATTTATTCGTTGACACAACCGAATGAATATAGCTCGAACGCGAAGCTTTTGCCAGAATTAGATTCTAAGTCAGGTGGCGCTGGCGGAATGGGAGGATTAAAATCCCTTGCAGGATTAGCGGGAGTAGATTTAGGGGGGAGTTCTTCAGGAGCGGAGGCGATTCGTCCTGATTTATATCCGAATATTGTACAAAGTGCTCCTCTTTTGCAAGAAGTGTTGAAGGCTAAGATTTATAGTACGAAGCATAAGAAATGGCAAACGGTTTTGGACTTCTTATCAGAAAAACAAGATACGGCGCCACTAGATTTAGGGGGAGATCCGTCTGACGATGATGTTGCTTCTGATGTCAAATTAGATAAGGTACCAGTCTCAGCGCTTTCTGCGGATTTAATCAAGTTGAACAAGAAAGAACAGGCGGCTATCAAAAAACTGAGAGCTTCTGTCGTTCTAGAGATTGATAAAAAATCAGGGGTGATTTCCTTAACGACTAAATTAACAAATGCAGTAGCGGCGGCGAACATCACCTCCTTGATTCAACATTACTTAACGAAGTATGTGACAGATTACCGAACGCAAAAGGCAAGACAAGAGCTTGCCTTCTTAGAGAAACGCTTGATGGAATCTCGTGCGCGTTACGATCAAGCTTTGTTTACACTAAGTGCGTACCGCGATCAAAACATGAACTTGTTCTTGAATGTGGCTAAAGACCGCGAGAAGAAATTGCAATACGAGGTAGATATGGCCTATAACTTGTACACGACGATTAGTGG
>JACCDH011768874.1_pt1 | contig 21096 bp, 24 predicted proteins | sample 7442481 | NCBI WGS metagenome assembly JACCDH01 (sample SAMN15323433, study PRJNA562643) | freshwater metagenome | isolation source: river surface water | place: USA:Blue River Watershed | collected 2017-08-15
TCGCCTTGTGCTTTGGCAAAACCGGCGTGTAACGCTTGAGATTTACCATAGTTTCTTAAAAAACGAATCCCTTTTACATTTGGATTTTCGTTTGAAAGTTGTGAAATGGTTTGCCAAGACGCGTCGGTACTACCATCGTCTATGAATAAAATTTCATAGGAAAAGTCGTGCGCTTGCATCACTTTTACAATCCAATTGTGCAATTCGGGTAACGATTCTTGTTCGTTTAATAATGGGATAACTAGGGTTAAATTCATGGATTTAAAATACAGGTTTGTTTTTTTTGAAAATAGCAGCAAGTATTAATCCAAAAAATATGGAACCTAATAATGATTTAAGAATACCGTATAAAAGTCCAACCGTAGAAAATTGAGGGGTTTCTTTCAAATCGTCTACTGCTTTTTTGATGTCAGCTGCTGGTACATTCCATTTTTGTAAATTTTCTACTTGGAACGTTATTAAGGCCTCATGAATTAAGTCTCTAGTTGCAGTATCAATAAAATTAAATAAGACAATGGAAAAAGAAGTTGAGATAAGGATGCCTAATAAAGCCGAAATAAAATAACCGGTAAAGGCTTCTTTATAGGTCATGAATCCACCTAAATTTTTTCGCAATTCGAGCAACTGAAAAATTCCAATTGCAAGAAAAGCAAGCATTACAATTACGCCAAGCCAAATATTAATAAACAGTTTGTAATCTACTACATATAATGCAATCATGTAAAATACACTGAATAAGCCACTTATTGTTCCGTATTTAATTCCGTTTTTTTTGATAATTTCGTTCATAGTTGATGGATTTAATTAATTTACAAATATAAGAATTCTTCTCGTTACTCTATTAGAGGTGGAAAATAAAAAAAAGTTACATAAACATTGCTATATTAAAAATAAAATGTAATTTTGCACCCTAAATTAAAAAGTTTATAAACCAAAAGGTTGTATTTTGTTTACACCTCTATGTTGGTAGAGCCGCGAAATAAGATAGAATCGTCAAATAAAAAGATTTACAAAATGAAAAAAGGTATTCACCCAGAAAATTACAGATTAGTAGCCTTCAAAGACATGTCAAACGAAGATGTTTTTATTACTAAATCTACAGTAGAAACAAAAGAAACAATTACTCACGAAGGTGTTGAGTATCCCGTTTTTAAAATGGAGATTTCTAGAACGTCTCACCCTTTTTACACAGGTAAATCGAAACTTATTGATACGGCAGGTCGTATTGATAAATTCAACAGCAAATACGCTAAAAAAGCAAAATAATTTTTGTTTTTACATGATATTGGAAAGCTTCACTCAGGTGAAGCTTTTTTTATTGACTAAATCTTTCTACTTTTGAGTATTGTTTTAAACAATTCATCATTTAACAATTCAACACAATGAATTATATACTTTTTGACGGTACAGTTCGAAATGCATTACTCCCTTTTACGTTTACGCGTCCAGTTGCGGATATTCGCATTGGAATACTAACTATTCGTGAAAAATGGGAAAATTACTTAGGATCTACCACGACTTCAGTAACAGAGGAATATTTAATGGATAAATTTCCTATGGTTGAAATGGAAGAGAATGTAATGATTAATGCTTCCTTTCTGCCCAATGCTACTTTAGTGGATTTGATTCAAAATTTAAAAGCAAAGCAAGCGATTGTTTTTGAAGAAGAAATAGTAGCCTTTTATACTCAAGATACTCAAGAAGAAGTTGATTTTGATCAATATGAATTGCTTTCTTTTGAGAACGAATTGGTGCGTATTGCCAATACTTGGGATATTTTTGCAAAAAATGATCGCGCCATAAGAGATGATTTTGAATTGCTCACTATGGATCGAACTTCCCAACCGATTCCAAAATCGGTGAATGTAATAGCGCCTGAAAATATCTTTATTGAAGAAGGAGCCCAATTGGCATTTGTAACCTTGAATGCCTCAACCGGACCTATATACATCGGTAAAAATAGTGAAATAATGGAGGGTTCTGTAATTCGTGGTCCTTTTGCATTATGCGAATCGGGTAGGGTAAAGTTGGCCACCAAAGTATATGGTGCAACGACTGTAGGACCTCACTCGGTTATTGGGGGTGAAGTTAATAATTCAGTCCTTTTTGGGTATTCTAACAAGGGGCATGATGGTTTTTTAGGCAATTCGGTTTTGGGAGAATGGTGTAATATTGGTGCCGATTCAAACAATTCAAATCTTAAAAACAATTACGAAGAAGTTCGCTTATGGAGTTATGAAACCGAAGGTTTTGCAAAAACCGGACTACAATTTTGTGGATTAATGATGGGAGATCACAGTAAATGTGGTATTAATACTATGTTTAATACGGGAACTGTAGTGGGTGTTTCGGCAAACATTTTTGGAGCCGGATTTCCTCGAAATTTTGTACCTAGTTTTTCTTGGGGTGGAGCAGCAGGTTTTTCTACTTATTTAACACAAAAAGCGTTTCAAACAGCAAAAATTGTGATGGCAAGAAGAAATGTGGCATTTACAGATCAAGATGCGGCAATTTTGACGCATGTTTTTGAAGAAACAAAAAAATTTAGAAGCGAATAATGATAATTTATACGATTATACCTTTAATTAATACGTTTGTTAATTAACATTAATCGTTTGGTGCAAATTAACCTAAGTTTGTATCATTAAAATAAGATTTTTAGTTCTGTAGGGGGAATTTAAGAATTTTTTAAAAGGCTTGACTTCGGTTAAGCCTTTTTTTATTTTGGTACTATTTATTTTTCCCTAAATTTGTCCTTCAATTTTTTGACAACGATTTCATGAATTGAATTTTACTTATGGAAAATAAAAAAAAGGTTGCCTTCTATACTTTAGGATGCAAATTGAACTTCTCAGAAACGTCAACCATAGCCCGAGACTTCCAAAAGGAGGGGTTTGAACGAGTTGATTTTGAAGAAATAGCTGATATTTATGTGGTGAATACGTGTTCGGTTACCGAAAATGCCGACAAGCAATTCAAGCAAATTGTAAAAAAAGCCATTAAGCTGAATGCCAATGCTTTTGTAGTAGCTGTAGGTTGTTATGCGCAATTGAAACCCGAAGAACTTGCTTCGGTGGATGGCGTAGACCTGGTGTTAGGGGCGACTGAAAAATTCAAAATTACCGATTACATCAACGATTTATCAAAAAATGATATAGGAGAAGTGCATTCGTGCGAAATTGAAGAAGCCGATTTTTATGTGGGAAGTTATTCTATCGGTGACCGAACGCGTGCCTTTTTAAAAGTACAAGACGGTTGTGATTATAAGTGTACGTATTGTACTATTCCATTGGCAAGAGGGATTTCACGTAGTGATGCCTTAGAAAATGTTTTGAAAAATGCAAAAGAAATTTCAGATCAAGGCATCAAAGAAATTGTATTAACGGGTGTAAATATTGGCGATTACGGTAAAGGGGAGTTTGGAAATAAAAAACACGAACACACTTTTCTAGACTTGGTGAAAGCTTTGGATGAGGTAGAAGGAATTGAGCGCTTGCGAATTTCGTCTATTGAACCCAATCTATTAAAAAATGAAACTATTGATTTTGTAGCCCAGAGTCGCACTTTTGTCCCTCATTTCCATATTCCATTACAATCGGGTTCCAATGAAATTTTAAAAAAAATGAAACGCCGCTATTTGCGAGAAGTTTATACCGATCGTGTGGCAAATATTCGGAAGGTAATGCCGCATGCCTGTATTGGTGTAGATGTAATCGTGGGATTTCCCGGAGAAACAGACGAACATTTTTTAGAGACCTATCATTTTTTAAATGATTTGGAGATTTCATATTTACATGTATTTACGTATTCGGAACGCGATAATACAGAAGCCGCTGAAATGGATGGCGTCGTACCGGCTAATGTGCGTTCAAAAAGAAGCAAAATGTTGCGTGGACTTTCGGTAAAGAAACGACGTGCCTTTTATGAAAGTCAGATTGGAAGCAATCGGACTGTTTTATTTGAAAGTGAAAATAAAGAGGGTTATATCCACGGATTTACTGAAAATTATGTAAAAGTAAAAATGCCTTGGGATCCTGCTTTGGTCAATACGCTTCAAGAGGTTCAATTGACAAAAATTGACGAAGATGGTAGCGTACGTATTCAATGTGTATCAGAAGAAGTATAATAAAAAATCCCAAGAATTGCTTGGGATTTTTTTTATATCATAAGGCCCGGAGGCAGCAGGGTTCTGTATTTTCTATTTTTTCTAAAAAAACCAATAAATTTTGCATGTGTGGGAACCACTTTTAATTTTCGATCTTCTGCAATTTGAAGTACTTCAATAATAAATTCAAGGTGAAGGGCTTCGTCTTCATTTGTATTGGCGCAAAACTTTGTTAAGAATAATTTTCGTTCTTGAATAGCATATTCAATCGCTACCAAACCGGTTGGGGTAATTATTTCAAATTGTCTTAAAAGTTCATTATCTTTGATTTCCATGATAACAGCGATTAGCATGCAAATTTACGAATCTTTTTCCACATGGTAACCATGAATAAAATTCCGGTTTATTTTATGCCCGGTTTAGCGGCAAGTTCAACGATTTTTGAAAATATTAAATTGCCAGAAGAACAATTTGAGATGCATTTTCTAGAGTGGTTTTTGCCGCATGAAAAAGAAAGTATTGAAAGTTATGCTTCTCGGATGGCTCAAAAAATTCGGCACGAAAATCCGGTATTGGTGGGGGTTTCTTTTGGTGGGGTGTTGGTGCAGGAAATAGCCAAGATAATCCCTGTACAAAAAGTAATCATTATTTCCAGTGTGAAATCGCAGCACGAGTTTCCTACACGCTTTAAAATCGCTCGGCATACGAAGGCATATAAATTAATTCCAACCCAATTGTTGGCAGATATTGAAAAATTGGTTAAATATGCATTTGGAGATAATATTGTAGCCAAACGCATCAAGTTGTATGAAAAATATTTATCGGTTCGCGATAAGAGGTATTTGGATTGGGCAATTGAGACTATTTTGTGTTGGAATCAAAAACAAGGAGCTGCTTCAATTGTGCACATCCATGGCGATGCAGATGAGGTGTTTCCTATCAAACACATTCAAAATTGTATAGCGGTTAAAGGAGGGACACACATTATGATACTCAATAAATTTAAATGGTTGAACGAAAATTTACCGCAATTAATAATTAAATAAATAGAATGAAAAAAATCATATCAAAAACAAACGCAATAGTCTTAGCGGCAGCTCTTTTAGGAAGTGTATTTATTTATGGTGTGGTGTCTAATGGTTCGGAATATGCTCCAATGGGGTATAATTTGCAAATGGATTTTGCAGGAGAAGAAGTGCCAACCTATATGGCAGATGTTCAAGAGCGATTAGACAAAGAAATGATTACCAATATGAATTATCATACCAATACTACATTGGTCATAAAACGCGCCAATAAAGTATTTCCTGTTATTGAACCGATATTAGCAAAATATGGTATTCCAGATGATTTTAAATATTTGGCTGTCATAGAGAGTAGTTTGGTTAATGCGGTTTCTCCTGCTGGTGCTAGAGGGGTTTGGCAATTTATGCCTTTAACAGCAAAAGAAAAAGGTATGGAAGTTAGTGATCAAGTGGATGAACGCTATCATCTGGTAAAAGCTACCGAAGCAGCCTGCAAGTACTTCTTATCGGCTAAAGAAAAATTTGGATCTTGGACATTAGTTGCGGCGTCTTATAATGGAGGAATAGGAGGGATTAAAAGCAAAATGGAAGAACAGCAAGTGGATAGTTATTATGATTTATTGTTGACTGAAGAAACGTCGCGTTATGTTTTTAGAATATTAGCTTTAAAAGAAATCATGAAAAATGCAGATAATTATGGTTTTTCCATCCCTAAAGAAGCATTGTATTATCCTATAGCTACCAAAAAAATCGTGGTTGATTCTACGCTTACAAATTTGGCGCAATTTGCCAAAAGTCAGGGGGTAAATTATAAAATTTTGAAATTGCACAATCCGTGGTTGCGCGATAAAATGTTGTTGAATACCACCGGAAAAAAATACGAAATTGAAATTCCTATAACAGGATATACAAATAAATGAGAAAAATGACGGTACAAACTGTAGCAACTTTACTATTGGTCGGATTACTGGCTGGTATCTTAAGCGGATTAGTAGGAATTGGAGGTGGCATAATTATGGTGCCATTGTTAGTGCTTTGGTTGGGATTTTCACAACATCAAGCGCAAGGAACTAGTTTGGCTGTATTGATGGTTCCGGTAACGGCTGCGGGTGTTTATAATTATTATAAGCAAGGATTTGTAGATTGGCGGTATGCGGCAATTATTGGGGTATTTTTTGTGATTGGTGGTTTTTTTGGAAGTAAATTAGCGGTTACTATTGACCAAAAAATGCTTAAAAAAGTATTCGGAGTTGTCTTGTTGGTTATAGCCGGTAAAATGTTATTGAGTAAATAAAAAAAAGCACCAACTTAAATTGGTGCTTTTTTTTATTTGAATGCTTACATTTTCTTCATTTGATCTTTCATCATTTTAATTTGATCCTTAAGCATGTTTTGCTTGTCTAATTTTTTGGCTTCATTGAGTAAGTTTGTAGCTTCAATTTTTCTTCTGCGGGTCATTGCAATTCCGGCAAGTTGTAATTTAGCCAATGCTAAATCTTGGTCCATCGACAATCCTAATGCAATGGCTTTTTTGAAATAGCGTTCCGCTTCATTTAAATTGGTTTGAGAAACCATTAGACCGTGTAAATAATTATAATAACCTTGTTGTTTTTTTACCAAAGCTCCTTCTGGGTTTTTTATGTGAGCCAGCCATTTTTGTGCGCCTGGAAAATCTTGTTTTCTTAGCTTTAAAAACGCCAACAAAATGAATTCATTTTTAAAGTATAAGAAAATAAAAATCGTAGAAAGTAATAATAAGAAGATGCCATTTCCAATTTCGTTTTCGGTAAACTGATAAATTCCGAAACCAATAATTAATGCAGCTAATACTAATTTGATATTTTTGTGATACATATTATTATTTTTAATTGGTTACAAAGGTAATAAAATCTATTAAAAATATTTTTAAAAAAGTACTTGCGAATGAAAAAAGTCTTTGTATATTTGCACTCGGTTTTCAGGACAGGGATTCTGATCCGTTTTAAAAAAGATTTTTATTTATAGAATTTAAAAGATACTACAATGAGTAAGAGAACGTTTCAACCATCAAAAAGAAAAAGAAGAAATAAGCACGGTTTCATGGATAGAATGGCTTCTGCAAATGGAAGAAAAGTGCTTGCTCGTAGAAGAGCTAAAGGAAGACATAAATTGACTGTTTCTTGCGAACCAAGACACAAAAAATAATGTTTTAGTTTTAAAGCAATATAAAGCCGTTACTTTTATTAGTAGCGGCTTTTTTTTAAAGTGTTTATAAAAATTGAATAAGTTTTTACAACACATTTTCAATATAAATTTCAATCCTTTTATTTTTACATAATTTACTACACAAAACAACAACACAATGCCAAAAGACAATTCAATCAAATCGGTTTTAATTATTGGATCAGGGCCTATCGTAATCGGACAGGCGTGTGAATTTGATTACGCGGGTTCGCAATCAGCTCGCTCGTTAAGAGAGGAAGGAATTGAAGTAATCTTAATCAATTCCAATCCGGCAACCATCATGACCGATCCTTCCATGGCCGATCATGTCTATCTAAAACCATTAACTACAAAATCCATTATTGAAATATTAAAAGCACATCCACAAATCGATGCTGTTTTACCTACAATGGGTGGGCAAACGGCATTGAATTTATGTATTGAAGCAGATGAAAAAGGAATATGGAAAGATTTTGATGTAAAATTAATTGGCGTTGATATTAACGCCATCAACATCACAGAAGATAGAGAACAGTTCAAGAACCTGCTGAATAAAATTGGCGTGCCTCAAGCGCCTGCAAAAACGGCTAATTCATTCCTTCAAGGAAAAGAAATTGAACAAGAATTTGGTTTTCCATTGGTGATCCGTCCTTCATTTACGTTAGGGGGAACGGGAGCAGCTATTGTTTATAAAAAAGAAGATTTTGATGGGGCTTTAACCTATGGTTTAGAAGCTTCACCCATCCATGAAGTACTGATCGATAAAGCTTTAATGGGTTGGAAAGAATACGAATTAGAATTGTTACGCGATAGCAACGACAATGTGGTGATTATTTGTACGATTGAAAATATGGACCCGATGGGAATTCATACTGGAGATTCGATTACTGTGGCACCAGCCATGACCTTATCCGATACTACGTTTCAAAAAATGCGTGATATGGCGATATTGATGATGCGTTCTATTGGTAATTTTGCTGGAGGTTGTAACGTTCAATTTGCCGTTTCGCCAGATGATAAAGAAGATATTGTAGCCATTGAAATTAATCCAAGGGTATCGCGTTCTTCGGCATTAGCCTCAAAAGCAACAGGGTATCCAATTGCTAAAATTGCTACGAAATTAGCTTTGGGATATAACTTAGATGAATTACAAAATCAAATTACAAAATCGACTTCGGCTTTGTTTGAGCCAACTTTAGATTATGTAATTGTAAAAATACCCCGTTGGAACTTTGATAAATTTGAAGGAGCAGATCGCACGTTAGGACTTCAAATGAAATCGGTTGGGGAAGTGATGGGAATTGGTCGTTCGTTCCAAGAAGCCCTGCACAAAGCCACACAATCGTTAGAAATTAAACGTAACGGTTTAGGCGCTGATGGTAAAGGCTATAAAAACTACGAACAAATCATCGAGAAATTAACGTTTGCGAGTTGGGATCGCGTTTTTGTAATCTATGATGCGATTGCCATGGGTATTCCATTGAGTCGAATCCATGAAATCACAAAAATCGACATGTGGTTTTTAAAGCAATATGAAGAATTGTTTCATTTGGAGCGCGAAATTTCCAGCTTTAAAGTAGATACGCTTCCAAGAGAATTACTTTTAGAAGCCAAACAAAAAGGATATGGTGACCGACAAATTGCGCACATGATGGGTTGTTTGGAAAGTCAGGTTTACAAGCTTCGTGAAGTACAAAATATCAAGCGTGTCTATAAATTAGTAGATACGTGTGCGGCAGAATTTAAAGCGGTAACACCTTATTTCTACTCCACTTTTGAGGCAGAAATTGAAAAAGTAGACGGTACAAAGTATGTCCACAATGAAAGTATAGTAACGGATAAGAAAAAAGTAGTGGTTCTGGGATCAGGTCCTAATAGAATCGGACAGGGAATTGAATTTGATTATTCTTGTGTGCATGGGGTACTAGCGGCCAAAGAGTGTGGCTATGAAACCATCATGATCAATTGTAATCCTGAAACGGTTTCTACCGATTTTGATACGGCTGATAAATTGTATTTTGAGCCTGTTTTTTGGGAGCACATCTACGATATCATCCAACATGAGAAACCAGAAGGTGTTATCGTTCAGTTGGGCGGACAAACGGCTTTGAAATTGGCAGAAAAATTAGCCAAATACGGGATTAAAATATTAGGAACCTCTTTTGATGCGCTTGATTTAGCTGAAGATAGAGGGCGTTTCTCTGATTTATTGACCGAATTGAATATTCCATTTCCAAAATTTGGAATTGCAGAAAGTGCTGAAGAAGCCACTAATCTTGCCGATAGTTTGGATTTTCCACTTTTGGTGCGACCTTCGTATGTGTTAGGTGGTCAAGGGATGAAAATTGTGATCAACAAACAAGAATTGGAAAAACATGTAATTGATTTATTAAAATCGATTCCTGGAAATAAATTATTATTGGATCATTATTTGGATGGGGCTATTGAAGCTGAAGCGGATGCTATTTGCGATGCTGATGGTAATGTATACATCATTGGAATAATGGAGCATATTGAACCTTGTGGCGTACACTCGGGTGATAGTAATGCCACCTTGCCACCTTTTAATTTGGGTGAGTTTGTGTTGCAACAAATAAAAGATCATACCCAAAAAATTGCTCGTGCGCTACAAACGGTAGGTTTGATTAACATACAGTTTGCTATAAAAAATGACATTGTTTACATTATTGAAGCTAACCCGCGTGCATCTCGTACCGTTCCTTTTATTGCTAAAGCCTATGGGGAACCTTATGTAAACTATGCCACAAAAGTAATGCTGGGTCACAATAAAGTAACTGATTTTACATTTAATCCACAATTGAAAGGATATGCCATTAAGCAACCGGTTTTTTCATTCAGTAAGTTTCCAAATGTAAATAAGGCATTGGGTCCAGAAATGAAATCAACGGGAGAAAGCATCTTGTTCATAGACGATTTAAAAGACGATCAATTCTATGATTTGTATGCCCGAAGAAAAATGTATTTGACGAAATAAATAAAAAAAATCCCAATTGAAAAATTGGGATTTTTTTATAAAGATTGTTATTGTCGAATTAAGGTATATTTATCTCCATTGGATTTAAACAATATTAACTCGGAACGGTTTCTGCTAAAGGTCCATTCGCCACTTAAAATAAGCGACCAATCAAAATCAGCTGTCCATACACAATCATTAGTGAATGTAATCCGATTGTCCTCTGTTGAATAAACGCCATTACAAATAGCTGGAAATTTTTCAATTGCGCTCTCTCCAATGAAGGTGCCATCAATAAACCTAAGTTCAACAGTTGATGTTTCACCATTTCTTTCAAATACGCCAAGGTAATTTCCAGAAATGTGGTCTGCAACAAATTCTGTATTTGTTGTGCAGTTAGTTAATGAAAAGGCTAATGCCATTAGAATAATTAGTCTTGTTTTCATAATTTTTCAGATTTTGAATGGGACTTGTTTTTCTTATATATTGGAACGAAATAACTCAAAGTGTAATTAAAACCGGTACCAAATTTACCATCATAGGTGCGGTTAAATCCTGGAATGTATAAGTTGTCAAAGTTGCTGGGTTTGTTATTAGAAACCAAATAGTTTAAACGCAACGAAAAGCCTAAATACAGATTGTTGAACAATTCCGCTTTTACACCTCCGATAATTTCGACCCAACTCGCAGTTAATCCATTATATTTTACGCCAGAAATCACGGTATTTTCACCATAATAGTTGGTGGGTTCATAAATTTTGTAGCTGTTTAATGTTTGGCTAAAACTACTTACACCATAGCGCATCCCCACATAAATCATATTTTCCATATCGAGCCAATTTTCAAATGAGTTGAAATCAAAACCAGCTTTAAAATAGGTGCCTTTTGTGGTAAAGTTCAATCGATCGTCATCAACTGTTTTATCTTCGTTTCCTAATTCACCAGCGAGATAGAAACGTTGTGTCAAACGATAATCACCAATGATTTCTAATCCTTTGTAATCTTTTTCATAGAAACTTTTAGACAATCGGTGCAAGTCAACTCCCACACGCAAACCATAACGCTCTGGATAACTTACGGATGTAGTATCTTTTTCTTGTGCGCTTCCTGTCGTCGTAAACGCTAGTAAAGCAATACTAAAAATAAATTTTAACATGGACTTCATTTTCGTTTTCGATATTAGTTTGTTGCACTTGAATGTTTTGAATCCAATTGTTTCCATCAGCTGTAAGAGCTATCGGATTGGTTTCGTTTAAATAAAAAAGTGTTTTAAAGCCGCAAGCTCTTGAAACATATTGATCTACTCGTTCATAGGTAAACGTAAGGACATCAATATTATCATTACCTGTGTTGGTATCACTTCCATTTTCTATGAATCGTAATATTGTTGTGTTTGCCGTAGTTTTCAAAGGTACTTGAATCTTTGATACACCATTAAAAGCAATTCCAGAAGTAGTATTGGGGTCAATAACACCTAGTGCGGTTATATTTTTCAATACAGTTGGTCGGGCTGCGTTATAAAATTCAATAACGATTCGAGGGGTTACCGGTGTTCCTTCCGCACAAATGTCATCTTTTTCACAATTGGAAAACGAACAGGCTATCCCTATCGATAAAACGAATCTAATTAGCGTTTGCTTCATATTGTTTCATTTTTTGAGCGCAATTCTAGAAGGACCACATTTTCCACATGATGGGTCTGTGGGAACATATCTACGGGGCGCACACGTACAACCTTGTATTTTTCATCCATAAGGGCCAAGTCACGGGCTTGTGTAGCCGAATTACAGCTTACATAAACAACACGATTTGGTGCAATTTTTAATATTTGTTCTACGACGTCTTTATGCATGCCATCTCGAGGTGGGTCGGTAATAATGACATCGGGATGTCCGTGTGTAGCAATAAAGTCGTCATTAAATACGTTTTTCATGTCTCCAACAAAAAACGAACAATTGGTAATTGTATTGCGTTCAGCGTTGGCTTTTGCATCTAATATAGCTTCTGGTACCGCCTCTACACCAATAACTTTTTTAGCTTGTTTCGAAACGAATTGTGCAATTGTACCTGTACCTGTGTACAAATCGTACACAATTTCATTACCGGTCAATCCGGCAAATTCTCTAGTGATTTTATACAATTCAAAGGCTTGTTCAGAATTCGTTTGGTAAAACGATTTGGCATTGATGCTAAAATGCAAGCCTTCCATTTCTTCTAAAATATAATTGCGTCCTTTGAATAGAATAATGTCTTGATCGTATAAGGTATCGTTTAATTTCTGATTGATGACATATTGTAATGAAGTAATTTGAGGGAAACGATCCGATAAAAAGTTCATCAGCAATTGTATACTTTTTTCATCTTTTTCAAAAAATTGAATGAGTACCATTAATTCTCCGGTTGAAGCCGTGCGAATCATCAACGTTCGCAACAATCCTTCAACTGCTCTAGCATTGAAAAATGTGAGGTTATTTTCATTGGCAAATCGTTTGATTTCATTCCGAATTTCATTCGAAGGATCTTCTTGTAAATGACAATTTGAAATGTCTAAAATTTTATCCCACATTCTAGGAATATGAAATCCAAGCGCATTTTTATTTTCAAATTCGGTTCCCGATTGGATTTCGGCATCGGTCATCCAACGGGCATTGGAGAAACCAAATTCCATTTTATTGCGGTAAAACAATTGTTTTGCAGAACCTAGGATGGGTTCAAAGTCGGGTAGGTCTATTTTACCAATTCGTTTTAAGTTGTTGTAAACTTCTTGATTTTTGTAAAATAGTTGTTGGCTGTACTTCATGTTTTGCCATTTACAACCCCCACAAACACCAAAATGATCACAAACAGGTTCGATACGGTGTTCCGAAAATTCATGAATTTTGATGGCTTTACCTTCGTAGTATGCTTTTCTTTTTTTCATGGTTTGCACATCGACTACATCGCCGGGTACAACATTTGGAAGAAATATTACTTTACCATCGGGTGCTTTTGCCACCGATACACCTTTTGCACCTGCATCAAGGATTTTTACGTTTTCGAATACGATTTTATCTGTTCTCTTTTTTCCCATGAAGCAAAAATAAGAATTGTTGTGTGGATTTGATAGTATTTTTTACATTTATAGCAAATTTCAATAAAGTTATGAAAACGCATCTGGCATTATTACGGGGCATCAATGTTTCCGGACACAACATGATTAAAATGGATCTATTGAAAACCGTGTTAGAAAATGCAGGGTTTCATAACGTTCGCACCTATATTCAAACCGGAAATGTTTTTGTGGATTCGGAAGAGGAACATGGTGCTAGTGTGGGTTTTAAGATCAAACACGAAATTTTTAAAGAATTAGGATTGGAAGTTCCAGTTGTTGTGGTCAGTAAGAACGATTTGGAAACCTGTTGTAAAAACAATTCATTTTTAACTGAAAAGAATTGTGATTTAAAAAAACTATATGTGGCATTTGTATCTAAAGAATTACAAGGAAGTGCCATCAACGATTTAAAAATGAGTCAATTCAAACCCGACGAAGCTCAAATTGACAGCAGTCGGATTTATATTAAATATGCTATTGGTGCCGGAAAAACCAGATTGGATCAAAAATATATTGAAAAGAAACTAAATGTTGTAGCAACCATTAGAAATTGGAATACGGTTACTACGTTGTTGGAAATGTTTGAGTTGGGAGTTGGGAGTTCGACTTAGTGCGAGTGGCGTTTTTTATTCCAACCTCCAGCATCTATCTTACAACAAAAAATAGTACTTTTGTGTAATGGGTTGATTTCTCGCCAAAAGAAGGAATAGTTAGGGTGCAATTTATTCAAAATGAATTATGTTCGAGTTAGAAAAAACAAATTCAGCGGAAGCCATAGCCTTAGAAGAAAAATATGGTGCGCATAATTATCATCCACTACCAGTTGTATTAAGTAGGGGCGAGGGGGTTTATGTATGGGATGTAGCAGGTAAAAAATATTTTGATTTTCTTTCGGCTTATTCAGCCGTAAATCAAGGGCATTGTCATCCTAAAATAGTTAACGCTATGGTACAACAAGCCCAAACGTTAACGCTTACTTCGCGCGCGTTCTACAACGATAAATTAGGCGTTTATGAAGCCTATGTAACCAATTACTTTGGATTTGACAAAGTACTTCCAATGAATACAGGAGCTGAAGCGGTAGAAACTGCTTTGAAATTGTGTAGAAAATGGGCCTATGAGAAAAAAGGAATCCATGAAAATGACGCCCAAATTATTGTGTGTGATGGCAATTTTCACGGTCGAACTACCACTATTATTTCGTTTTCAAACGATGAAAATGCACGCAAGAACTTTGGTCCCTATACTGCTGGATTCATCAGTATTCCCTACGATGATATTCCGGCTTTGGAAAAAGCGATCACTTCATCTAGTAATATTGCGGGTTTTCTGGTTGAACCAATACAAGGTGAGGCAGGTGTTTATAACCCATCTGAGGATTTTATCAAACGTGCAAAAGCGATTTGTGAAGCCAATAATGTTTTGTTTATAGCCGATGAGGTACAGACAGGAATAGCAAGAACAGGTTCGTTACTTGCGGTTTGTGGTAATTGTACTTGTGGCTCCAAATGTGAAAAACAAGCGACTTATGTACAACCCGATATATTGATCTTAGGGAAGGCCTTGTCGGGTGGAGCGTATCCCGTTTCTGCAGTATTGGCCAATGATCATATCATGAATGTGATTCAACCCGGTCAGCACGGTTCTACATTTGGAGGCAATCCAGTTGCAGCAGCAGTAGCTATGGCAGCTTTAGAGGTGGTTTCGGATGAAAATTTAGCTCAGAATGCAAGAAAATTAGGTAAGATTTTTCGTGATGAATTGAGTGCCTTTATTGCTACTTCTCAAGTAGCAACATTAGTTAGAGGGAAAGGTTTACTCAATGCAGTAGTCATAAACGATACGGAAGAAAGCGAAACGGCTTGGAATATTTGTGTACGCTTGGCTGAAAAAGGTCTTTTGGCAAAACCTACTCACGGAAATATAATTCGTTTTGCACCTCCATTAGTGATTACAGAAGCACAATTAAGAACCTGTGTTGCGCTCATAATTGATACGTTAAAGGAATTTGAAAACTAAGAATAGTATGTATAAAAAAATCCTGCAAGTGCAGGATTTTTTGTTTATAATCGAGCTAAAGCCGATTCGTATTTGTCGTTAACTACTTTCCAATCAATAACATTAAAAATAGCGGTTAAATAGTCATTTCTTTTGTTTTGGTAGCTCAAATAATAAGCATGTTCCCAAACATCAATGGCTAATATTGGGGTACCTCTAACTTCAGCATTCGGCATCAACGGGTTGTCTTGATTTGAAGTGCTGGTTACGGCCAATTTGCCATCGCTTTTTACCACAAGCCAAACCCATCCGCTACCAAACAGACTGTTTCCAGCTTCGGTTAGTTGCGTTTGTAACGCATCAAACGAACCCAATTCGGCAGAGATAGCTTCTGCTAATGCGCCACTAGGTGTGCCTCCTGCTTTTGGTCCGATTATTTCAAAAAATAAATTGTGGTTGTAATAACCCCCAGCATTGTTTCTAAGGGATTTGTTGTTTACATTTAAATTGCGAAGGATATCTTCAATAGATTGAGACGCCAGATTTGTGGTATCTACTTCTTTGTTTAATTTGTTGGCATAATTCAAATGATGTTTTGCGTAATGCAATTGCATGGTGCGACCATCAATATGAGGTTGTAAATCGTCGTAGGCATATTTTAAGCCTTTCATTTTAAAAGTTCCTCCTTCGTTTACTTTTACTTCTGCCGGATTGCCAAAGGCTGTTTGTGTCGTTTCAACTTCTGGATCCGGAATTTGAACTTCTTCTAAATCATTTCCTCCTCTGCAACTTAGCAACAGTATGAATAGAAATGATGCGGATACTAATGCTTTTTTCATGTTATAGATTGCGTTCTTTTAATAAGGTATTGATGATTTCAATGTATTTTTCTTTGGCCTCATCGGCAGTTAAATGCTTGACTTGCATCCAGGCATTCAATTTAAATGCATTGATTAAATCTTGTGGATTTTGATAATGAATTTGATGCGCACTTTCTGAACTGGCTTGTTTGTATAAGCCATACAAAATGAGTTGCATATCTTGTGGCACTGATTCCTGAGGAATGAGTTGTGCGTTTGAAAATGCTTCGTCAAATAATGTATTTAAGTCCTTAGTGCTCATTTATTATACTTTGTTGCAAATTACGGTTTTGTTACCAATGGCCTTATCGCCAATTTTCACATTCACTTCGGTTCCTAAGGGTAAATACAAATCCACTCGAGATCCAAATTTAATAAATCCAGCATCTTTTCCTTGCACTACTCGCATTCCTTCTTGAGCGTAGTTAACAATTCGACGTGCTAGGGCACCGGCAATTTGTCGGTAAAGTACTTCACCAAAAACACGATTGTTAATGACCACTGTAGTTCTTTCGTTTTCTTCACTTGCTTTTGGATGCCAAGCTACTAAATATTTACCTGGGTGGTATTTACTGTATTTAACAACCCCATTTAAGGCATATCGTGTGACATGAACGTTTATAGGTGACATAAAGATAGACACCATTAGACGTTTGTCTTTAAAATATTCGGGTTCGTAAACCTCTTCGATAACTACTACTTTTCCGTCAACAGGTGCTAAAATATGATGGTCGCTATTGTCGGCCACACGAGTTGGATTTCTGAAAAATTGCAAGATCAACAATAAAAAAACGAGTACGCAAATCTGAATGGATTTCAGTAACCAAAAAGTATCTTTTACTAGGGCATCTGCCAAAAAAATAAGCCCTACCGAAAGCAGTAGCGTAATGAAAATGATTTTTGAACCTTCTTTATGAAACATAATATAAAATTAAATAAAATAAATTAATAAATGGAACGACAAATATAATACTATCTAACCGATCTAGAATACCGCCATGTCCAGGCATGATATTTCCGCTGTCTTTCACTCCAGCTACTCGTTTAAATTTGGATTGGATTAAATCACCCAAGGTGCTAAAAATACTCACAATGATAGCAATTACCAACCAAATATATAAAATAGTAGATTCGATGTAAAATTTAGACAATAGGACACTGGCAATACAAGTAAAAACCACACCACCCATAAAACCTTCTATTGTTTTCTTTGGTGAAACACTAGGGAATAGTTTGTTTTTACCAAAGTTTTTTCCCACTAAATAAGCAAAGGTGTCGTTGGTCCAAATCAAGATGATAATGGAGATCAATATCTTTGGATTGTACCCTTTTTTCCCTAAAGCAACATAATTGGTTAGGATGAAGGGAATGGTGATGTATCCAACTAATAACAAATAGCGTGTGCTACTCGTGAAAGTCGTTTTTTGAAGCGAAAACAAATAGAATAGTAATTTGATAGAAATTAGAATAGCTCCTACAATAATAAAAGTTTTTAACTGAATATCATTGCTTTTATCCCATAAAAAATAATAAGCCAATCCGGCCAAGGGAATTGAAACATAATAATTCAATTGGGCCATTTTGCAAAATTCATACACTCCGATGAGTAGGAAAAGACCAAACAATACGGCTAAACTCTCTTTAGAATAGGAAATGAAGCCCAACAATAATACAACATAAACGGCTCCAGATAATGCTCTTTTCAGCGTTTCATTCATGTTATAAATCTTCTAATAGAAGTAGGTATAGATTTTTATGGCAACTACCATAGTGCAAAAAGTCTTGCTCTTTTACTTCTTCAAAATATTTTATAGTAGTAATGTTAGTAGGGTAATCTTTTTCATGTTTGTTTTTGATCACTCGTAAACCGTCACCTTTTGAAACTACTAATTGACTAGTTGTTGCAAAAACAATCATGTTGGTAGGTAATTCATTCGGTTTAAAGTGTTTTAATTGTAACGAAGAGAATAAGATCGATCCTTCATCGGCAATTAAGTTTTCACAAAACGAAAAGAAAAATTTAGGGTTTTTAGGGTTTGTATAATGTAATTTATTATCATCTAATAAATAAAATAAACGAGAATCAAAACATTGTGCTTCAGATTCAAACCAATCGTTTTCAGCTAAAATATTTTCAAAATTTTCTGAAATTTCGGATAAATTCTCACAATAAATAAATTTACCTCCATTTGCTTTAAAATTGAAAGTAAACTGTTCGTCTATCGGTAAATTAGCATCGGGAGAATACGGACTTTTATCGTCGGATTTTTCCTTAGGGTCTGTTTCTTCACCAGAAGTTCCAAAAAATTTTCTAAAAAGACTCATTTATCGTCGTCAGGTATTTTAATCAGTAAAAACCAAAGATAAAAAAAAACTTAATTCAATAGTATAGGAATTAAGTTTTTTATTAATATTAATTTGTTGATAAGTCTTCGGTTGGCTTTGGATCTTCAACGATAATTTCTTTGTCAAAAGGCCTTTTTCCAAATATGGTTTCTAAATCATCCTTAAATATCACCTCTTTCTCAATGAGAATATCTGCCAGCGCCACCAATTTATCTTTATGATGCGTTAGTAGGTCGATTGCTCGTTGATATTGCTCTTCAATTAACTTTGAAATTTCGCTATCAATAACTCTCGCAGTATCTTCCGAATAGGGTTTTGAGAAATTATAATCAGATTGTCCCGATGAATCATAATAGGTAATATTGCCCAATTTATCATTCAATCCATAAATTGTTACCATGGCTCTTGCCTGGCGTGTTACTTTTTCCAAATCGCTCAAAGCTCCGGTTGAAATTTTGTCAAAAATGACGCGTTCTGCCGCTCTTCCTCCCATAGTAGCACACATTTCATCCAGCATTTGATCTGGACGAACAATTAAGCGTTCTTCAGGTAAATACCATGCGGCACCTAAACTTTGTCCTCGAGGGACTATGGTTACTTTTACAAGAGGTGCTGCATGTTCTAGCATCCAACTCACAGTAGCATGTCCCGCTTCGTGAATCGCTATGGCACGTTTTTCATCGGGAGTAACGATTTTATTTTTCTTTTCTAATCCCCCAACAATACGATCTACAGCATCTAAGAAATCTTGTTTGTCTACTGCTTTTTTGTCGTTACGTGCGGCAATTAATGCGGCTTCGTTACAAACATTAGCAATATCAGCACCTGAAAAACCAGGAGTTTGTTTGGCTAAAAATTCGGTATCCAATTCCTCTGATTTTTTCAAAGGTTTTAAATGGACTTCAAATATTTCTTTACGCTCTCTAATGTCTGGTAAATCGACATAAATTTGACGGTCAAAACGTCCGGCACGCAAAAGAGCTTTGTCTAACACATCGGCACGATTGGTAGCGGCCAGTACAATTACATTGGAATTGGTTCCAAAACCATCCATCTCTGTTAGTAATTGATTGAGCGTATTTTCTCTTTCGTCATTGGCACCTGTCATGTTGTTTTTGCCACGTGCTCTACCTACCGCATCAATTTCATCAATGAAGATGATTGCAGGTGATTTTTCTTTAGCTTGTTTGAAAAGATCTCGTACACGTGAGGCTCCAACTCCCACAAACATTTCCACAAAATCAGAACCCGATAATGAGAAGAATGGGACATTAGCTTCACCAGCAACCGCTTTGGCTAATAATGTTTTTCCGGTTCCTGGAGGACCTACAAGTAAAGCACCTTTAGGGATTTTTCCACCGATTGAGGTATATTTTTCAGGATTTTTTAAGAATTCTACAATTTCTTGAATCTCTTCTTTTGCCCCTTCTAATCCAGCAACATTTTCAAAAGTAATTCGGGTGTCATTTTTCTCATCAAATAATTTTGCTTTGGATTTACCAATGCTAAAAATTTGGCCACCACCACCACCAGAACCACCAGACATTCTTCGCATCATAAAAATCCACAAAGCACCTAATAGTACAACCGGTAACAATAAGGAGATGATATCACCCCACATGCTTTCAGGTTCTTTTTCGTATTCTCCTATTTTTCCAGCGGCTTTTGCTTGGGTAAGATTGTCTTGGAAAGCCTTTGCATCTCCTATTTCTGTGACATAATGAGGTCCTTTTACATTTAATTTTCCAGTAACATCATTTTTGACATCGGCATGAATTTTATTAGATAAAGCCGATTTTTTTAGATAAATGGTGGCATTTGTATTGTTAAACGTAACTTTTTCTACCTGTCCTGTTTCGATGAAGTCATTAAATTTAGACAAACTGGTCTTTCCAGGATTGCTAAGGTTTAGCCCTTCAGTAACCAAGCTAATTGTAAAAAAAATCACGAGGACAAGTACTATACTCATCCAAGGACTAAATTTAAAGCCAGAATTATTGTTAGTGTTTTGTGCCATAAGATGTATTAGTATTTTGTTGCTATGGTCGTGATTTTTGCATCACCCCATAAACTTTCAATTCGGTAATATTCACGAATGTGCTTTTGAAAAACATGGACTACAATGTTTACGTAATCCATTAAAACCCATTCTCCATTTTCTGCACCTTCTACATGCCAAGGTTTGTCTTTTAATTCTTTAGAAACTACTTTTTGAATTGATCCTACAATGGCATTTACTTGCGTGTTTGAGTTTCCATTACAAATGACAAAATAGTCACAAACAGTATTGTCAATTTCTCTTAAATCAAGAATGTCTATATTTTCTCCTTTTACGTCTTCTATCCCTTTGATGATGTTTGCTAATAGATCATCATTATTAATCTGCTTCTTCGCCATTTATTATTTTTGAATTTATGCAAAGGTATCAAATTTTGTCATTAATTTTGAACCTTAACATAAGATTAAAACTTATTCTACGAAATGAAGATAATCAA
>JACCDH010244814.1_pt1 | contig 21095 bp, 19 predicted proteins | sample 7442481 | NCBI WGS metagenome assembly JACCDH01 (sample SAMN15323433, study PRJNA562643) | freshwater metagenome | isolation source: river surface water | place: USA:Blue River Watershed | collected 2017-08-15
CAGTAATTGATTTAGAAGGAATAGCGAGTCACAAAGGCTCTAGCTTCGGTGCTTTAGGAATGCCTACACAATCATCACAAGAACAATTTGAAAATAATTTATTTGAAGAATTAAGTAAATATTTTACGCTGGATGTTAATGATGAATTTATTCAGTTGCAAGAAATATGGATTGAGAATGAAAGTCAGAGAATCGGATTATTAAATATACCGAAGTCATTATTTCAAACAATAATAAGTTCAAAATTATTTATTTTAGAAATACCATTCGAAGAGCGATTAAAATTTATACAATCATATTACGGTCAATTTAATACAGCAGATTTAGTTGCAGCGGTATTAAGAATTCAGAAAAAACTGGGCGGCTTAGAAACAAAGAATGCTGTACGATTATTAGATGAAGGCAAACAATTAGAAAGTTTCAGCATTCTATTATCTTATTATGATAGAAATTATTTGCGTTATGCAGATTATGAAAATCGCAAAAACATAATGCTTCAATCATCAAAGGTAGATGCAGAATTGAATGCAGAATTATTATTGAAGAATAAACAATGAAAGAAAATATACGATTAACCCAATTTGCAAAAGGTGCTGGCTGTGGATGTAAAATTGCACCTGCAGTTTTAGAATCTATATTAAGTGCAAATAGAACTACTGTTGGTATCGATGAAAATTTATTAGTAGGCAATCAGAGTAATGACGATGCAGCAGTATATGATTTAAATAATGGTAATGCATTATTAGTAACTGCAGATTTTTTCATGCCGATAGTAGATGACCCATTTGAATTCGGAAAAATTGCAGCAGCAAATGCGATAAGTGATATCTATGCCATGGGCGGAAAACCCATTACAGCCATAGCTTTGCTAGGTTGGCCTATTGATAAAATTTCAGCAGAACATGCATCCGAAGTAATGCAAGGTGCGAAAGAAATATGTAGAGAGGCGGGTATTGTGATTTCGGGCGGACATACCATTGATTCAGCGGAACCATTTTTCGGATTATCGGTAAATGGAATTGTTGCTATAGATCAAATAAAAAGAAACAGTACCTCTGAAACAGGTAATGTTATAATGTTGACAAAAAAACTAGGAGTAGGTATTTTATCAACAGCACAAAAAAGATCATTGATCAACGAAGAAGATAAAGCTGCATTAGTGAAACAACTATGCGAGTTGAATTCATTCGGAGAAATATTAGGCAAAGAATCATCAGTAAAAGCGATGACCGATGTCACAGGTTTCGGCTTGTTAGGACATTTAACTGAGATGACAGAAGCTGCAAATTTATCAGCAGAAATTATTTTTGCGGATGTTCCCGTGATGGAAGAGTGTAAAAAATACATTGATCAAAACGTAGTACCCGATGCATGTTATCGTAACTGGAATGCCTATAACGCAAACATACAAATCGATGCAAGTGTAGACCAAAAAGCTTCTTTCATGCTTCTCCCCGACCCTCAAACCAATGGTGGGTTATTAATATCGGTTGAAGCAAATTCAGTTGAGCACATAAAAGCATTAGCAAAGAAATCAGGTGTGGAGGTAAATGTGATTGGTAAGTTTATGGAGAAGAGAGAGAAGAATTTGTATGTGAAATAAAATTGTATTGAATAAGTTTAAAATTATTAAAAATGAAAAAAATAACATTCTTGATTTTAATTATAATTTTCGCATTAGAAAATTCAAATGCTCAAACTAAAAAAGATTTATACTATTCAATAAAAGCACTAGAAATAAAAATACAAAATTTAGAGAAAAGAGTTGATGAGCTTAAAGTTGAAAATAATCAATTACGATCTGAGATAATTTCAATTTCTAATAATGTAAATAATCAAATTAAAAATAACAATAATTCAAATCAAGCTCAACCAAATAATAGTAATGTTAATGAAATTAACAAAAACACAAATTCAACTCAAGAAAAAAAAATACCTGTAAGTAATTCTAGATGTCAGGCTACTACTAAAAAGGGTTCACAATGCCTGAGATCTGCCCAACAAGGAAGAAGTTATTGTTGGCAACATTAAAGAAAATTGTTATTAATTAACTAAGCAACTAATCACTACCCACTAACACTAGCATATTAGCATACTAGCCTACTAGCATACTAGTTTGGTGGAGCTGGAGGGAGTCGAACCCTCGTCCAAACATGGGACCTGTGACGCTTTCTACATGCTTAGTTCTTGTTTGTTTTTCGATCGTAGGCTGACCGAGAACCATCCACCTACAACTTAGTTTCTTTAGCTTCAGACAGTATAGAAACATCTACTCTCCTATTACGACTTTTCTAGTACCCCTTTGCCAGTCGCGGCCGTTCAGCGCTCCTGAGAGATATTCAGCTTCTCTATCTGATAGAGACGAGGCATTTTAACTTCCAGTTAAAATTAAGCAGCTAAAGCGTAGTTATTTTCGCCTTTTATGGTTTGAGGATTTTCTTTATAGGGAACTCTCCACAACGCCCTGCATGCTTACATCCAAATCATCCACCCTGTCAATTCCAAGCAGCCCCAGATGAAGTACAAAGGTAAGCAAAAATTCTAAATTTGTAATTCAAAATTCAGAATTCAAAATTCAAAATTAAGGGTTAAGGGTTAAGAACGAGGAGCTGCTAGGTTTAAAAATCGCAACTCCTATGATTCGAAGCCCTAATTGCTAATTTGCTAATTATCACATTTGCTAATTTGCATTTAGGCTAATTAATAATTTGACTACTTTAGTGTTTTATAAACAGGCAATGCTAAAAAACGACCCCAAAGACTGGATAGGATTTATATTCAGGTTTCATAAATCTGATACCATTCGTAAGCTGTTTCCATTGATTCTATTGATGTGCGTATATTCTTATATCGTAGCATATATTGAAATAGAATTTATGAATTTGAGTGAGAATTCTCATCTAAAAAATATCACCATCATGCATGGCTTATTAAGTTTCGTGATTTCGATGCTCTTGGTTTTCAGAACAAACACTGCCTACGATCGTTGGTGGGAAGGTCGTAAACAATGGGGTGCACTCGTTAATAACTCTAGAGGTCTTGCTATAAAATTGTCGGCAATATTATCTCCGGATGATGCAAGTAATAGAAATTTCTTTAAAAAAATTATTCCTGCTTTTGCTGAAGTCCTTAAAAATCACCTTAGATCCGAAGAAACTAAACTACAACTTTTTGAAGATACTGATAAAGATTATACCATCGACCATAGTAAACATATACCCAATCAGGTTTCATTACTAATGAACAAAAGATTACAAAACATGTTACGTAATGGTAAAATAAGTGAAGAACAAATGCTATTCATCAATGCTGAACTACAATCTTTCAACGATATTTGTGGAGCATGCGAACGTATTAAAAACACTCCTATACCCTACTCTTACTCTGCATTTTTGAAGAAATTTATTTTCATTTATGTAGTAACTTTACCATTCGGATATGTATTTAGCTTAGGCTATTTTGTGATACCGGTAATCGCATTTATATTTTATGTGATTGCCAGTTTAGAATTAATTGCTGAAGAAATTGAAGATCCTTTTGGTACTGATGCGAATGATTTACCTATTGAAAAAATTGCGAAAAATATAGAGTGGAACGTGCAGGAACTTTTGTAACTAGTAACTAGATCCCAATACGCTATACTCAGTACTCAATACTAAAAAAAATATGAATAACATCCTCGAAATACTCAACAACCAATACCCTCAATTCGAACAAGAGTTGAAAGAAAAAATTACAGAAGTAGCTACTATTAAAAAATTTAGTGCGAATGATGAGTTGTTACGAAACGGACAATACTTAAAGTCTATTATGTTATTAAGTAAAGGTGCTGTGAAACTGAGTACTGAAGGTGAAGAAGGTGAAGAGTTTTTCATGTATTACATAGAGCCAGGTGAAGCATGCGCTTTATCTTTTATATGCGCTGCAAGAGATAAACGTAGTGACATTTCTGGCATTGCTATGGAAGATACTGAAGCAATACTTATACCTATCGAGCATATGGATGAATTAATGACTAAATACAAAACTTGGTATTACTTCGTACTAGATTCATATCGCACCAGATTCAAAGAATTATTAGATGTTATTCAAAGTGTTGCTTTTCAAAGCATGGACGAACGATTAGAATATTATTTAGTAAAACAAAAAGCAAGTTTAGGTAGTTCACATATTCATTTTACACATGAACAAATTGCTAGAGATTTAAACTCATCTAGAGTAGTAATCTCAAGATTACTCAAGCAAATGGAGAATAAAGGCAAGGTAAAACTCTCAAGAAACGGCATAGACCTACTTTAAAGGCACTTTTCTTAATGTAACTTTTGTAACGTACATTCTGCTTTTAAGTGATGATATTTGTATCACATTCAAAAAGCAATATGGAAATAATCGGATACTTTGCTTCGGCATTAATAGGAATTTCACTCGGACTTATCGGAGGTGGTGGTTCAATTTTAACTGTACCAGTATTGGTATATTTATTTAAAGTTGACCCTGTAGAATCAACTGCCTATTCATTATTCATAGTTGGTTTAACGAGCTTAGTCGGTTCATATTCTAAATACAGAGAGAAATTATTAAACTTCAAAACTGCCATCATATTCGGCGCTCCTTCTATTATTGCTGTATACATCACTCGAAAATTTTTAGTCCCGGCAATACCAAGCGAAATCATGAACATCGGTTCATTCGTATTAACAAAAAATATCATGATGATGTTATTGTTTGCTGTGCTTATGGTATTTGCATCACTCTCAATGATTCGTGATAAAAAAGCAACAAGCAATAGCTCAAACATGAGTGAAAGCAAATACAAATACTTAATCATTTTAATCGAAGGATTTGTAGTAGGTGCTTTAACAGGCTTAGTAGGCGCAGGTGGAGGTTTCTTAATCATACCAGCATTGGTATTATTAACCGGGATGCCAATGAAAGAAGCAGTCGGCACTTCATTACTAATCATCGCGGTAAAATCTTTAATCGGTTTCACAGGAGACTTAGGTCATTTCGAAATGAACTGGACATTATTAATGACAGTTTCATCAATCGCAGTCGCAGGTATTTTCATCGGTAACTATTTATCAAAGAAAATCGATGGCAATAAATTGAAGAAGGGATTTGGATGGTTCGTGTTGGTGATGGGCGTGTATATAATTGCGAAGGAGTTGCTTTTTTAAATAGTGACTGGTAACTAGTGACTAGTGACTAGAAAAAAAGAATAAAAATTTTTTTATACGAATTTCTCAATACTCAATACCCAGTACTCAATACTAAAATTAAGATATGAAAATAGAACAAATATACACTGGATGTTTAGCACAAGGTGCTTATTACATCGAATCAAATGGTGAAGCAGCAATCATCGATCCATTGAGAGAAGTGCAACCATACATTGAAAGAGCAAAGCAAGCGAATGCAAAAATTAAGTATGTTTTCGAAACACACTTTCACGCTGACTTCGTTTCGGGTCACGTTGATTTATCGAAAGCTACTGGCGCTCCTATAGTTTACGGTCCGACTACTATGCCTCTAGGTTTCGACGCTATCGTTGCAGAAGATAATCAAGAATTTAAATTAGGTAATATCACCATTAAGTTATTACATACACCAGGTCATACAATGGAGAGCTCATGCTATTTATTGTTAGATGAAAATGGTAAAGAGACTGCATTATTCTCTGGTGATACATTATTCATTGGTGATGTAGGTCGCCCAGACTTAGCACAAAAAGTAGTAGAAGATTTAACACAAGAAAAATTAGCATCCCATTTATTTGATTCATTAAGAAACAAAATAATGGTATTGCCAGATGACTTAACAGTTTACCCTGCTCACGGTGCAGGTTCTGCTTGTGGTAAAAATATGAGTAAAGAAACTACTGATACATTAGGACATCAGAAAGAAACGAATTATGCTTTAAGAGCAGACATGACGAAAGAAGAATTCATCAAAGAAGTAATCACTGGATTAACAGCGCCACCTGCTTACTTCCCATTAAATGTAATGATGAACATTCAAGGTTATGATAACATCGATCAAGTTTTAGCAAGAGGTACACAAGCATTATCACCAGAAGCTTTTGAAGCGGCTGCAAATGAAACAGGTGCTTTAATATTAGATACACGTCATGCACAAGAATTTGCTAAAGGTTTTATTCCGAATTCAGTAAATATTGGTATAGATGGAAGTTTTGCTCCATGGGTAGGTGCAATGATACCAGACATCAAACAACAAATTTTAATCGTTGCTGAGCCAGGTAGAGAAGAAGAAATTGTTACACGTTTAGCACGTGTGGGTTATGATTATGCAATTGGTTTTTTAGCGGGCGGATTTAAATCATGGGCTGATGCAGGTAAAGAAGTAGATAGCATTCGTTCTATATCTGCAAATGAATTAGCAGAAATTCAAGCAAAAGATGCAAGTATCAATATTTTAGATGTTAGAAAGAAAAGCGAGTACGATTCAGAACATATCTTAAATGCAACTAGTGCACCATTAGATTATATCAATGAAAGCATGATGCAAGTTGATAAGAACAAAACATACTATGTTCATTGTGCTGGCGGATATCGTTCAATGATTTTTGCTTCAACATTAAAAGCAAGAGGATACGATAACTTAATCGACATCGACGGAGGCTTCAAGTCAATCAAGGAAACTGAGAAGTTTCAGGTGAGTGATTATGTTTGTCCTTCAACACTGTTATAAATTCAAAATTCAAAATTAAGAATTCAAAATTAAGGATGTCAAATTCTGAATTTTGAATTCTGAATTTTGAATTAACATTTTAATAAATAAAATATGCTAAACTCACTCCACACTCTCCCCTTCAACAATTTGAACGGTAGAGATTTCAAATCAAATTTCGAAAACGCTAATGGTGTTTTGTTAGATGTTAGAACACCTGAAGAATTTACTGCAGGACATATCGAAGGTTCTATTAATATCGATATATTTAATCCAGATTTTAGAGATCAAATTGACTCTTTAGATAAAACCAAAGAATACTTCGTGTATTGTAGAAGTGGTAATCGTTCAGGACAAGCATGTATGCTAATGGCTGAACTAGGATATAAATCTAACAATTTAATGGGCGGCATTGCAGCTTGGCCATTATAAATAATAAGATCATGAAGAAAATATTAATACCAGTCGATTTTTCGGATGTGTCAAAATTCGGAATTGATATTGCAAAGAAAATTGCAAAAACATCAAATGTAGAATTACATCTTCTTAATATAATCTCTTTACCTTCTCATATATTACTAGATAAAAATGGAGAATTGGTAGAAGATGGTGAGATGGATATTCAAGCACTAAAATTACTGAAGATCGAGGCTGAACTTAAAATGAGAAATCTTCTAGATTCATTAGCTGATTATGAAGTAAAGTCTTGTATATGTTTTGGGCATCTAAATGAAGAAACAATAAAATATGCAAAAAACAATACGATTGATTTGATTGTGATGGGTACTCGTGGTTCTACTGGCATTAAAGAATACATTACAGGTTCTAATGCTGAATATGTTGCAATGCACGCTACAGCACCAGTATTTACTGTGAAGTGCGATCGATCAGAAATGCAAATTAAATCTTTGGTATTTACAAATAGTTTCAAATCAGAAATTAATACTTTCCCTGAAATCATTAAAAATATTCAGGAAGCGTTTAATGCAGAAATTCATTTATTAAGAGTAAATACTCCAAATACGTTTATGTCTGACGATGAAGTATTAGTTAACATGAAAAAGTTTGTAGATAAATATAAATTAATAGATGTAAAGTATGCAGTTATTAACGACAAAGAAGTTGAATCAGGAATAGAGAAATACTGCTTGTTTAATAATGTTGATGTAATATCTATCGGTAGTAGACAAAGAACAGGCGTCAATAAATTAATTAATGGTTGTATTTCTGCCGATTTAGTAAATCATGTATTTAAGCCAATTATTACTTACAAAATATAATTAAAATATAAACACCCATATGGATTATTTATACGAACCTTGGCCTTGGTATATAGCTGGCCCAATCATCGGACTATCTGTCCCATTACTGCTTTTATTAGGTAATAAAGCTTTAGGTATTTCTTCGTCACTACGTCATACCTGTGCAGCAATAGCACCATTTAACATTAACTTTTTAAAATACAATTGGAAAGCAGAATTATGGAACATGGTTTTCGTTTTAGGTATTTTGATAGGCGGATTTTTAGCTGGTAGTGTATTTGTAAAACCTGATTATGCAGTTGCAATTTCAGATGCAACAGTACAAGACATTTCAAAATTAGGTGTAACAGAAGTAAAAGGACTTTTACCAGATCAGATTTTTAATTTAGAATTCTTATTCAGTGTAAAAGGAATGCTAGTATTAGTATTAGGTGGATTTATGATAGGCTTCGGATCAAGATATGCAGGTGGTTGCACATCAGGTCATGCAATCATGGGAATCTCTTCATTACAATGGCCTTCATTAGTAACAGTTATTTTTTTCTTTATCGGCGGATTGTTGATGACGCATTTTATTTTACCTCTAATTTTTTAAATCATGAAATACATAAAATATTTATTAGTAGGCATCTTATTTGGTGTAGTGCTAACAAAATCTGAAGCAGTTTCTTGGTATAGAATTCAAGAGATGTTTAGATTTCAGAGTTTTCATATGTATGGTATCATTGGCTCTGCAATTGTGGTAGCGATGACATCCATCTTAATTATTAAAAAATATAAAATACCAGCTTTAAATGGTGAAGCTGTAAGCATACCAGATAAACAATTTAATAAAGGAAGCATCATAGGTGGTACAATATTCGGAATGGGTTGGGCATTAGCAGGCGCTTGTCCGGGTCCACTATACGCACTCATTGGCAGTGGCTACGCAATTATTTTGGTGGTATTATTATCAGCATTATTAGGTACTTGGGTATATAGCTTTTTGAAACCTCGACTTCCTCATTAATAAAAAAATATGAGAACAAATACATTTTTAACAATACTATTTGGAGGAATGATGGTTGGCACTGCAATCATCGCGGTATCAGATCAACCAGAAATTATTGAAGAATCGATTATAGCTTCTGAAGAAAAAGTTGAAGTTTCAAAGCCAAGTGTATGGCAAGCACCCGATCAAAGTACTATGCCTGCAGATCAAAAAGAAATGATTCTCTATGGTAAAGAATTAATCAAAAACACTTCATTGTATTTAGGTCCGAATGGTACTGTAGCCTCAATGAGCAACGGCATGAATTGTCAAAACTGCCATCTTGATGCAGGCACGAAAGCATGGGGAAATAATTATTCAGCAGTGGCTTCAACTTATCCGAAATTCAGAGAACGTTCAGGTGCAGAAGAAGATATTCCGAAAAGAGTAAACGATTGTTTTGAGAGAAGTTTAAATGGTAAAGCTCTAGAAGTTGAGAGTAAAGAAATGAAGGCAATAGTGAGCTATATAAATTTCTTAGGCACTAATGTTCAAAAAGGAGAAAAACCACAAGGTAGTGGTATTACTGAAGTAGCATTTTTAGATAGAGCAGCAGACCCCGAGAAAGGAAAATTAGTATATCAAAATAAATGTGTGAGTTGTCATATGGCAGGTGGTGAAGGTATGGTTAATGCTGATAAAACAGGTTACACCTACCCGCCTCTTTGGGGTGATCATAGTTATAATGATGGTGCCGGCTTGTATAGACTATCACGTTTTGCCGGGTATGTGAAATCAAATATGCCATTAGGTGTCAATTACGAAAATCCGCAGTTATCAGATGAAGAAGCATGGGATGTTGCAGCATACGTAAATTCACAAGCAAGACCTAAAAAAGATATCAGAAAAGATTGGCCAAATATAGCGGGTAAACCTATTGATCATCCTTTCGGACCATTTCATGATGGATTCTCTGAAGAGCAACATAAGTATGGACCGTTTAAGCCTATCAAGGAAAAACGTGCGGAGTTAAAAAAGGAAAAAAACAAAAAAGTATAAGCGTGAAAAATATATACTTCATCTTGTTATTAAGTATTCTTACAATTAAAGTTAGTGCTGAAAATAAAAAAGATGAACATCCACAAGAGAGTAAATCAGACTCTAATAAACTAAGTTATTTTTTTAAGAATGGTGAGTTCGGCGGGCACGCTAGATTTGCATCATTTTACACTAATAATTCAAAGAATTTAAGTGACTCGTATGCTATGGGAATAGGTATGGGAATAGATTTTGAAAGCGCTAAATTCTATGGCTTTCAAATGGGAATTAGTGGATTTTTTATTTATAATATATTTTCTAGTGATTTAACATCACTAGATTCACTAACGAATCAACCTAATAGATATGAAGTCGGCTTATTCGATATTGAAAATCCAAGCAATAAGAATGATTTAGACAGACTAGAAGACCTTTATTTAAAATATAATTTCAAAAAGTCTTATATTAAAATTGGTAAGCAACATCTTAAGACTCCATTTATTAATTTACAAGATGGAAGAATGCGCCCTTCATTGATTGAAGGTATTACTTTCAACATAAATGAAATTGAAAATATTGAAATGGAAGGTGGTTATTTAATTTCTGTTTCGCCAAGAAGCACAGTTAAATGGTACGATATTGAGGAATCAATGGCAGTGTATGGAACTGGGGTCAATTCAATAGGTACAGCATCAGATTATAAAGGGAATTTAGAAAGTAAGTTTATTGCATATGCTGGTTTATCATACAAGCCTAGTAAATCATTGAAAATAAATTATCACGTTCAACATGTTGATAATATCATGAATTCACAATACGTAGAGGCTGATTATTTAATCGATCTAAATTCGAGCTCACAATTAAATTTATCTGCAATGTATGTTCATCAATCAATTGTAAATAATGGAGGTAATGATAGTATTTATAAAAGATATTTTGAATCTCAAACTCAATCCAACATATTTAGCACACGAATCGGTTATTTAACAACTAAGAATATATTTTATGTAAATTATACTCGTATTACAGATGATGGGAAATATTTAATGCCTAGAGAATGGGGACGAGATCCGTTTTATACATTTATGTCAAGAGAGCGAAATGAAGGTTTAGCAGATGTACATGCTTTTACTTTTAATCATAAAACAGATATAATTAATAATAGATTATCGAGCGATTGGGGCATAGGATATTATGATTTACCTGATGTAAAAGAATATGCAAAAAACAAATATGGATTACCAAGCTATGTTCAATTAAACCTAGATTTAAAATATAAATTCGATAAATTTTTAGAGGGATTGACTTTAGATTTTATTTATGTACAGAAATTCAAAAATGCGAATACATACAATAACGACAAACACATAATAAATAAAGTAGATTTAACTCTTTTTAATATAATTGCAAATTATAGATTTTAATGATTCATAAAATGAAAATATACGGTATCAAAAACTGCGAGACAGTAAAGAAAGCATTAAATGCCTTAGATGCGAAAGGCATCAAATACGAGTTTCATGATTACAAAAAGCAAGGTATAGAGGCTAGTAAGATTCAAGAATGGTTAAAAAAAGCAGATTTGTCAATTTTAGTTAATAAAAAAGGAACCACTTATAAAAAATTAAGTGATGAAACTAAAAATGCTCTAGAAAATGTAAAAACTGCAATACCAGTTATGATGGAATATACTTCAGTAATAAAAAGACCTATTTTGGAGTATAAAAAAAATATTATCATTGGATTTGATACCGATCAATACGACTTATTAAGTGTTAATTTTATAGCGAATGCCAATTAACACTCTTCTGCCCTGCATTGGTGCATAACCATAAGTAGCATCGAAAGTGTAGTTGTTTGGATTATTGATATTAACTTGTTTATCAAATGGGTCGAAACTTCTCATCAATGGATTGCTAGGTAAAAAATCGAAAATATTTTTCATTGCAACATACATTTCCCATTTCTTATTTAATGTTTGAGTAGCTTGTATGGTATGAATGGCATACCAAGGAGAATATTCATCTCTGTAGTCATTGGGTAAAATAGGTAAACGCATCGGACTATAGAACACTCCAGAATAATCTAATTTTAATTTCAACTTGCTAAATTCATAGCTGATAGAAAAATTACCAGAGAATCTAGAACTAAATAATATATCAATTCTAGTACTGTCTGTTTTTTCAAATGCATCTAAGAGTGTACATCCGAATTGTATATTCAAATGCTCAGTGCTTTGCCAGTCAAATTTAGCATTGAGGCCTTGGCTTATTGAATATCCGTCTAAATTTTTATAAACTATTTTATTCGGATCTAAATCATAATTAGCAATGATGCGATTAAAAAAATAAGTATTGAATAAATTGAATTCCGCTTTTATATACGAGTTTTTTAAAAAGAAAATATGATCAAGTGAAAAGAATGAATTGATAGTAGATTCTGGATTTAAGTTTTCTGCGAATTGAATTTTTCGATCACCGGTAAGAGCTGCGTGGTCTTCTGTAAATACATTGACAACCCTGAATCCCCTACCCGCTCCTATTCGATATTGTGTTTGCTCATTTGCTTTGTATTGTAATGAGGTTCGTGGTGATGTAATTAAACCTTGATTAAAATCATAATCAAATCTCATGGCTAATAAAATTTTCCATCGAGCAGTAAATTTCCATTCATCTTGAATAAAAATACCTGGAATTATATCAGTACGTAATTGAGTTTTGTTAGTATCTATTAGAGTTCGTGTTAATATAGTATTGTCATCATAAATATTTGACTTCAATGAAAGTCCGGTTAGTATATCATGATTCGTTTTATGAAACCTATAAATTGATTGTAAAAATAATGTATGTTGAAATGCATTAAAATTAGTAGTTCCATATGTCGAACTTTGATTATGGTAGACATAAGAACTTTGAAATTCTAATGGATTATCTTTATTCGGTTTGATTGAACTTATTACCTCTACTCTTTTAGTTTGTATGGTTTCACCATAGATAGAATCACCCGCTCTAAAACTTTCATTCCAATTTAATTCACCTCCCCAACGATCTTCATACATTATACGATAAGCAAAATTAATCAATGAGCGATTGTTATCGAAAGTGTATTTGTTAAACAATGAAATTCTTTTTTGTAAAGCTATATCTGTAAATCCGTCTTTATTTACATCAAGCTTATTATTAAAATTAAAATAGTTTAAACTTAATAAAGATTGTGTATGCTTACTCTGCCTCCATTTCAAAGCTAGATCGTTAGAACTTTCTAATTGAGAACTCAATGAACTTTCTATATATAATTTATCAGAAGTGCTTGTGCTTTTAGTAATAATATTAATAATGCCAGCCATGGCTTCAGAGCCGTACATGGCAGCACCCGGACCTTTAATCACCTCCACTCTTTCAATCATACTTAAAGGAATACCACTCAATCCGTATACTGTAGACAAACTACTTACAATTGGCATACCATCAATTAATACCGCAGTATAAGGACCTTCCATACCGTTTAAATGTATATCTCCTGTATTACATACCGAACAATTTATCTGTGGTCGAAGTCCGGTTATCTGCTGCGTAGCATCTAACAAATTATTAACAGCAGCTTTTTGAAAAAATTCAGAACGATAGACTTCTATGGGGAGCGGACTGTCTTTTTTAGACATTTTCTTCATGCTGCCTGAGATAACAACCTCTGTTGAGGTATATGTTTTCTGCTTTTCAACTTTTTTGTCTTCTTGCGCAAGTAACTTATTAGATATATTTATTAGAAGGATGGTAAGTATAAGTAAACGCATACACAAAAATAATAATTTTTAGACAACTCTAAATTTAATTTTATGCTAATCTAATAGCAGTTCAGCGATTTTTTAATAAATTTGAGTATGAAAAACATAATAACTATTATTTTATCATTGATTTTCAACTACTTAACAGTAAATGCTCAAACTCCAAAAACAGTTTTAAAAGAAGGTGATTTAGTATTTCAGGATTTAGATTGTGGACCTTTATGCGATGCGATAGAAGCCGTTACTGAGGGCTATAAAGGTCGAGATTTTTCACATGTAGCCATAATTATAAAAGAAAACAATCGTTTAAGAGCGATAGAAGCAATTGGTATAGAGGTGAGAAGCATTTCAATAGATTCATTGTTTTTAAGAACTCCATCGAAAAATAAATATTTAATTATGAGATTAAATGATGAGTATCAATATTTATCAAAGAGCATCAGCAAAAATTCACTTAAGTATATAGGAAAAAAATACGATGATCGATTTATAATGAATAATGATTCACTGTATTGTTCAGAATTAGTATATGAGGTGTTTAATGCATCAATAAAAAAAGAACAGATTTTTCATCTACAAGAAATGACATATAAAGAACCTGGCACAAACAAATTCTTTCAGGCTTGGATAGATTATTATAAATCTTTGAACTCTTCTATACCCGAAGGATTACCAGGCATAAATCCGGGTTTAATTTCACGCTCAGCCTATTTACATATTGTGGAATAATAAATAGATAAAATGCTGAAATGTGGATATTTTCAAGAGAAATTCACATTCAAATGATAGAAAAACCTATAGATTTGAAGAATTGAACTATATTTTAAGAAAAATCATGATTCTAAAAAAGTCATTCAACATATTATTATTCAGTCTACTTTATGTACAACTTTCTTTTTCACAAGTAAGTTCTGTACATAAAGAATTTGATACAGAATTTAGATTAGGTTTACACCTATACGATCGTCAGCAATTTGCATCTGCGTTAGTGCATTTTGAAAATGTTGAGAAACAAGTCATACGTAATAATTATAGATTTAAAGACGAGAATGAAAAATTATTGTTTATTCAATCGCAGTATTATGTAGCGATATGCGGACTTGAGTTATACAATGAATCGTCGGAGAAAAAGCTAATGGCATTTGTTGAAAAGTATCCAGAGCAACCCTTAGCAAAAACCGCAAGTTTTGAGTTAGGTAATTTTTATTACAGACAAAAAAATTACACGACAGCTATAGAATGGTATAAGAAAACAGATATTAGCTTATTAGGTAATGCAAGTAGAAATGAATTAGATTTCAGATATGCTTATGCATTATATGAGACAGATCAAAGAGTAGAAGCTTCAGAACATTTTGAAAAACTACTGAATAAGAATTCTAAATACTCGTACTCTGCTGCTTATTATGATGGCATTATTGCCTTTGATGCTAAAGAGTACAAAGAAGCACTAGAGAGATTTGAATTTTTAAAAGCATCTAAAACATATGCTGAGATAGCTCCCTATTATATATGTAAAATACTTTACGATACTAAAAAGTATGATGAACTTATCACATACTCAAACGAAGCATTGCAAATACCTTTGGTAAAAAATGCCAATGAAATTTTAGTGATGACGGCTTCTGCATCATTCTCTAAAAAAGATTGGCAAAAAACTATAGAGTATTATGAACAAGCTGAAAAGAAAACTGCTTTAAAAGATTTATCAATATATGAATTTGGCTATGCCTATTTTCAAAATCAAGTTTATTTGAAATCAATTAATCAGCTAAAAAAGCTAGCTGATCGTAAATCACCATATTCACAACATTCATTGTATTTAATCGGACAATGCTTTTATGAGTTGAATGATAAGCCCTCTGCAAGGAATGCATTTTCAAAAGCTTCTAAATTAAATGAAGAAGATTTTATAACCGCATCATCCTTATTAAATTATGCTAAGCTATCTTTTGAATTAAACTTTTATCAAACAGCAATAGAAAACCTTCAAGATTTCATTGAGAAATATCCGAAGAACGAATCAATAGATGAGGCACAGTCTATTTTAGGCGAAGCATTACTATATACCAGAAATTACAAACAAGCAATAGAAATATTAGAAGATATTGAATCTAGAAGTAAGAAGGCAGATCAAGCTTTTCAGAAGGTTTGTTATTACCGCGGATTAGAATTGTTTAATGAGGGTAAATTATCTGAAAGCTTAGGCTTATTGAATAAGTCAATTGCTTTCCCAGTAAATAAAAATGTAGAATCATTGTGTTTCTATTGGAAAGCTGAGATATACTATCAACAAAAAAACTATAATGAAGCATTGAAATATTATTCAATGTATGATCAAGCAAATTTCCAAGCTGAAGATTTTAAAGTATTAGTTAATTATCAATTAGGCTATACCTATTTAAAGAAAGAAGATTATAAATCATCAATTGTATATTTTGATAAATTCATAAAATCAGAATCAAAATTGAATGCAGGCTCTAAACTATTATTCGATGCGATTTTAAGAATGGCAGATGGCTATTTCGTAATTAAAGATTACGATAAAGCGCTGTTCTCATACAATAAAATCATTACAGAAAAAGCAAATGGTAGTGATTATGCATTATTCCAAAAAGGCATGATACTTGGTTTGCAAAATAAACAGAACGACAAAATCGTTACATTAAAAACCTTACTTAGTAATTATTCTAGTTCAACTTATGCAGATGATGCTACCTATGAAATTGGTAATGGATATTTTGTAATGAATAATATTCAAGATGCCTTACAAGCTTTCTTGAGCCTCGTTAAAAACTATCCGAATTCAAGGTATGTTGCAAAATCGAGATTAAGCTTAGGATTAATCTATTACAATGAACAGCAAGATGATAAAGCTGTAGAGATGTACAAAGCAATCATAGTAGATTACCCAGGTACTGAAGAAGCCAAAGAAGCATTATTAGCTATCAAAAACATATATGTAGATGCAGGTAATGCAGAAGCTTATTTAAGTTATGTGAAAACTCTACCCTTTGCATCAGTGAGTTCTGGCGCACAAGATAGTATCACTTATCAAGCAGCTAACAACAGATTTTTATTAAGTGATTGGGAAAATGCTATCAATGGATTTAATAATTATATAGAAAAATTTGCTAATGGTTCATTCATAATCGACGCACATGCTAATAGAGCCGAGTGCTTCATGAGAACTAAAAAAGAGAAATCAGCATTAATAGATTTTGAATATTTAATCTCTATTTCAAATCCGAAGTACCTAGAACGCTCCCTACTCTATTCTGGAAGAATCTATTATGAAATGAAAGATTATGTTAAAGCATCTACTACATTCACTCAATTAGAACAAAGTGCTGAGTTTAAAGATAATTATGGCGAAGCTATTGCAGGTGCATTAAAATCATTTGCTGCATTAAATGATAGTGCAGGAATACTAAAATATAGCCAAAGAGTATTATCATACGAGAAATCATCTGTAGAAGACCAATACAATGCCTATTTATATTTAGCAAGATATTATTATGGTATAAATAATATCGACAAAGCAGATGAAAATTATAGAGCTGTAGCTAAATTAACTAGAACAGAAGCAGGTGCCGAAGCTAAATATTACATAGCAAGTATATTATTTAGCAAAGGAAAATATTTAGATGCACAACAAGCTTGTTTCGACTTAAGTAATCAAGTTCCTTCATATGAATATTGGGTAGCCAAAGGCTTTATTATATTGGCAGAAAGCTATTCAAAATTAGGTAACGACTTTCAAGCAAAGAGTACATTACAATCAATCATCGATGAATACAGTGTACAAGATGATGGTATCATCATTGAAGCACAAAAAAAATTAGATGAAATTTCACAACCACGCTAATAAAATGAGAGTAAGATATATTATATATAGTTTATCATTTATACTACTAGGTAGTACAGCTTTCGCTCAGAAAAACTTATCTGAACAAGTAAACGTTGTTCGTGCTTATAAACCAATTTTGGCAGAAGCTGTTAAAATAAACTCTAATCCAGAGATCAAATTCGAACAAGAAGGCAAAACAAACCCGGATTACCATTTTCTATCGCACAGAATAGATTCAAACTTAAAATTGAATGCTATTGCTGTAGAGAAAATGAAAAATGAAAGCATTGCTAAATTATATCGCTATTATATTCGGATGGCAGGTGGTAATTATCGCAGTAGCTATTTTGAAGCATGGGCCAATAATTTACGTTCAAAGGAATGGGTTATGTCAACTCATTTTAGACATAGAGCCTCTGCATCATCTATAAAAAATTATGATAACATGGCATTCTCTGAAAATACTTTGAATGCGAATGCAAAGAGAATCTATAACAAACAAACCGTTAGCCTTGCTCTATTATACGATAGAGATGTAAATCATTATTATGGATATGACCATTCTAAGTTTGAAATAGAACCTCGTTCTATTCGTCAACAGTATGATTTATTCGGATTGCAATCAGAGGTAATATCAAATCATAACAACAATGATCAACTAAAGTATAATGCACGATTTGATTTCTATACATTAAAAGATTTTTATAATTCATCTGAAAATAGATTCTCTTTAAATGCTACTGGAAATTACAAAGAATTTGAATCGAAAATATTATTCGACTTTGCAAAGTACGCTGATACATTAGACCAGCAAAATAATCTATTCGGAATGGAAAATCTAATGCATCTGAAAGAATCGGGTATTGATATCAATATCGGATTTAACATGTACCAAGAATTTGGAAAAACAAGTCTATTTCACATTTATCCGAATGTATCTGCAAGCTACGATTATACTGATTTTGATGCGAAAGTGTATGTTGGCTTAAAAGGTGGCATGAGGAAAAATAGTTTAAGAAATGTATATACAGAAAATCCTTTCATACGTGATAATATAAATATTGAAAATACGAATGAAAAGATCAATTTGTATGCTGGGGTACGCGGACGAATAGATTCAAAGAATTCATATCAAGTAAATTTCACATATCTAAAAACTGATAATGAAATGTACTATTTGGCAGATGCCGACACTGTCACTAGGTACCATGTTATCTACGATGGAGCTAATGCATCAGAGATGCAAATCAATTTGAACTATGCTCATCAAAGCAATGAGAAATTAAGAATCAATGGTAATTTAGAATATAGAATTTTCAATACAGATACACTTAAAGCTGCTTGGTTCAGACCAAGCACTAGAATAGCCTTAAGCGCTGAATACAATATTGCCAATAAGTTTTTATTGAATACCGAATTATATGGTTATTCAAAAATGAAATCGGCAACGATAACCGGACTTGAAAAAGAATTAGAGGGAGGTGTTGATTTGAATATAGGTATTGATTATAGATATTCTAAAATGATTTCTGTATATTTAAACCTAAACAACCTATTGAATTACAAGAGAGAAAATTATTTATTTTATCCCGGCTTCGGCTTCCAAGCAATGCTTGGTGCCAGCTTTAGGTTTTAATTAAGCTATGAATCAAAAACTAATTGATTACCTGCCAGATTTAATTACTCATTTTGAATGTGTAATAATCCCTGAATTCGGTGGCTTTATCTCAGAAAAAACTGGTGCAAGTATTAATAGCATTGGTAATTTACAGGCTCCTAAAAAGAATATCTTATTTAATCAACTACTAAATCACAACGACGGACTTCTAGCTAATTATATTGCTCAGAAAGAAAATATATCATATAACGAAGCAGTAGATCTTATAAAATCTGAAGTTGATGAGATGCTTGATCAATTAGAAAAAAATCAAGTATTGAAAATAAATAAAATAGGTGAATTCAGATTATTAAATGAACATATCATTTTTAAGGCTGATGATGATGAGAACTATTTGATTGATTCTTTCGGATTGTCGAGTCTGGGGAGTGAAGAGCAAGAGGTGAGAGAAAAGAGAGAGGAAAAAACTGAAATAGATAATACGAAAATCGTAGAAGAGAAAATAGTAGAGGAGAAAATAGAAGACACGAAAATCGTAGAAGAGAAAAAGGTGGAAACGAATAGTGTAGATAGTAATCAAAAAAATATTCGATTCTTGATTATTGCCGCTGTGCTTTTGATACTAGGATTTACGTTCTTTATGATGAAAGATAATATCTTCAAATTAAATGAGAAGACGAGTACCATTGATACCTTGTTGAATCAGAATGATAGCTTAAAATTACTAGAAGATAGTTTAAATCAGGTTTCAGAACAAATAGATACTGCATCAAACGTCGCTCCTTTAGATACAACACCAAATATTACAAAAGAGAATTCAGGTAATGTTACGGAAATTATAGATACTAGTTCCACAAATACAGGTGCTAATGTATACTGTATTGCATATGCATCTTTCAAAAATGAGCAAGATGCAATTGCTGAAAAACGTCAGTTAGAAATGATCGGATTTGAAGCTGAAATCATTGCTATGAAGAATGCTACACGCTATCAAGTTATTATAGGCAAGTACGAAAAGTATCAAGATGCCGTTAAAGAATTAAAGTTCGCAAAGAACATTGATAAAAAGTTTTATTTATTAACCGTTAAAGAAAACAAATAAATGATCTTATTACAGATTGCAGAAAACGTTACAACACAGGTCGCACAACAAGCTGCTGGTGATGCTCAATTGAATCTATTACAACTTATCATCAAAGGTGGTTGGGTAATGATTCCGATTTTGATTTTATCAATCATGGGCTTCTATATTTTCTTTGAACGTTATTTCACATTAAGGAAAGCTAATAAAGACGAATCTGGATTAATGGTACAAGTACGTGAATTAATCAAACAAGGAAACGTATCATCAGCAATCGCTCTATGCAAACAATCAAATACACCGATTGGCAGAATGCTTCAAAAAGGATTATTAAGAATAGGCAAACCTATCAAAGAAATTGAAGGATCAATTGAGAACGTTGGCAAGTTAGAAGTTGCCAAATTAGAGAAGAATATCAGCATACTTGGTATCATCGCTGGTATCGCTCCTATGCTCGGATTCGTAGGTACAATCTCAGGGGTTATCAAAATCTTCTACAATATTTCATTATCAGATAACATCAGTATTGGTATTATCGCAGGTGGTTTGTATGAGAAGATGATTACGTCGGCAGCCGGACTTATTGTAGGTATATTAGCTTATATAGGTCACCATGTTCTGAATTTAATGGTAGACAAGATCATATTAAAATTAGAAACAGAATCAATTGATTTCATCGACTTATTAGAAGAGCCAAGTAAATAATGAATCTCAGAAGAAGACATAAAATTGTACCAGAAGTAAGTACAGCTTCGCTGAATGACATCATGTTTTTCTTGATGCTATTCTTTTTGATTGCCTCAAC
>JACCDH011173794.1_pt1 | contig 21093 bp, 22 predicted proteins | sample 7442481 | NCBI WGS metagenome assembly JACCDH01 (sample SAMN15323433, study PRJNA562643) | freshwater metagenome | isolation source: river surface water | place: USA:Blue River Watershed | collected 2017-08-15
AGATATGAGCTAGGAGATGAAGATAATCAATTTAGCTTTTATCATACATAAAAAAGGAAAGTTATGAATAAATATATATTACCTTTATATAATCGATTAGATATTGCATTTATAAAAGGTAAAAAATCTCTATTATTTGATGAAAATAAAAAAGATTATATAGATTTTGCTTCAGGAGTTGGAGTAAATAGTTTAGGTTATGCAAATAAAAAAGTAGCAAAAACAATAGAAAAACAAGCAAAAAAAGTTTTGCACAGTTCAAATATTTATAGAATAAAACCTCAAGAAAAGTGTGCAAAAAAAATAGTTGAATTAAGCACTTATGATATGCAGTGTTTTTTTTGTAATAGTGGAGCAGAAGCAAATGAAACTGCTATAAAACTTGCTAGAAAATATGGAAATGTGACATTTAAAACACCTAAATATAAGATTATTACTATAAAAAACTCTTTTCATGGAAGAACAATAGCAACTTTAAAAGCAACAGCACAAGAAGATAAACATAAATATTTTGCTCCATATCCTGATGGATTTGTTTATGCAAATGATATAAATGAAGCTATTACTATGATTGATGATACAACCGTTGGTGTTATGTTAGAGTTGATTCAAGGTGAGGGTGGTATTTTTATGCAAGATATTTTTCAAGTGCAAAGACTTGAAAGAATTTTAAAAGAGAAGAAATTACTTTTGATAATAGATGAAGTTCAAACAGGAGTTTATAGAAGTGGGAATTTTCTGATTTCTCAATATTTTGGAATAAAACCTGATATTGTAACTTTAGCAAAAGGTTTAGCAAGTGGTATTCCAATAGGTGTTATGATGACAAGTTTGAAAGATATTTTTACTTTTGGTGATCACGGTTCAACTTTTGGTGGAAATCATCTTTCAACAACAGTTTGTAAGGCTGTTCTAAAGATTTTAGAAAAATATTCAAATAGCGGAAAACTTAGTGAAAATATAAAATATTTTAACAGTTGTTTACAATATTTTACAGATAAATATCCAAATATCTTTTTACAAAAAAATGGTTGGGGATTTATGCAAGGTCTTGTTTTAAAAAATGAAAATGATTTAAGTAATATAGTAAATCTTGCACTTAAAAATGGTGTTTTAGTTTTAAAATCAGGAAAAAATATCATCAGATTTTTACCACCAATAATTATTTCAAAAAAAGAGATAAAAGAAGGTTTTAATAGATTTGAAGAAATTCTTATAAACTATCATAAAATACAGGATAAAAAATGAGAAGAGATGAATTTAATATAAATGATAAAAATAGTATAGATGAAATATTAAAAGCGTGTGAATATGGAACTTTAAGTCTTATAAGTGAAGGGAAACCTTATGTTGTAGCTTTGAATTTTGTACAATATAAAAATGCAATATATTTTCATGGGGCAAAAGAAGGAAAAAAGATTGAAGCCATAAAATCAAATCCAAATGCAGCTTTTTTAGTAGTAAAACCATACTCTTTTATCCCTTCATATTTTAGTGATACAATGGCAGCTTGTCCTGCAACACAATTTTTTGCTTCTGTATTACTTGAAGGAAAATTGAGTTTTATAGAAGATAAAGATAAAAAAGCTGATATTTTAAATGCTTTGATGAAAAAGTTTCAAAATGAAGATAGTTTTGAAAAAATTGCTTATGAAAAAGTAATGTACACAAAAATGCTTGATAAAACGGCAATTATTGAGTTAAAGATTGAAACTCAAAGTTGTAAAATAAAAGTAGGGCAAAACTTAAATGAAGAGAGAAAAAATAAATTCTTAGAAAAATTAAAAAATAGAAATTCACAAATAGATAATGAAACTATAAAAGTGATGGAAATTTATAAAAAATAGTTTATGTAAATATCCAAAATATAAATATTTATATTTTTGGATATTTTTATATCTTCTACTTATTTGATAATCTCCAATTTAATACAAAGTATGAAATTAGACCTAAAACTAATCCCCAAAATGCACCGCCAATTCCAAATAAATTTATATTTGCTGCTGTTGCTAAAAATGTTATAACGGCAGCTTCTCTACTATTTAAATCACTCATTGCATTTGTAAGACTTGTTGCTATTGTACTTAATAGAGCAAGTCCAGCTAAAGAGCTAATAAATGTTGCTGGAAAAGCAGCAAATAAACTTGCAAGAGTAACTCCAAAAATACCAACTAAGATATAAAATATTCCTGCTGCAATACCAGCTATGTATCTTTTTTTGGGATTTTCATGAGACTCTTTTCCTGTACAAATTGCAGATGTTATTGAAGATAAACAAAAAGCATGAGAACCAAAAGGAGCCATTAAAATAGAACCAAATCCAGTAACTGCTAAAATAGGTTTTGCTTCTGTTTTGAAACCATCATTTTTAAGTATTAAAAGTCCAGGCATATATTGTCCAGTTAATGTTATTAAAAATAGTGGTAAGGCAATACTTAGTGTTGAATTGAGTGAAAAAGTAGGTTCTGTAAAGATAGGATATGCTAGTTTTAATTCAAGATTAGAAAAGTTAATTTGGGATTGTATAGTTAATATGATAAATCCAAATATTAAAACAGTAACAATAGCATATCTAGCAGAAAATCTTTTTGTAATAAGATAAATAAAAAATAGTGAAATTGCTAAAATAGGGCTAATTGTCATATTTGTAAAAGCAGAAATTCCAAATTGTAGCAATATTCCAGCTAATAAACCAGATGCAATTCCAGATGGAATGAGACGAATTAATTTTCCAAAATATCCAGACAAACCTAAAATAAAAAAAGCAAAAGCAGATAATATATATGCTGCTATAACTTCAGAGTAAGAAACAGTTGCAATAGCAGTTACTAAAAATGCAGCTGCTGGAGTACTCCAAGCAGTTATTATTGGTTCTTTTGTGTACCAACTTAATATTATTCCAGTAATTCCAACACCAATAGAGATAGACCAAACCCAAGAAGCAGTTTGTTCAGGATTTAATCCTGCCATTTGTGCTGCTTGAAATATTAAAATAAAAGTTCCACCATAATTAACAATAACTGAAATTAAACCAGCTATTATTGGAGGTAAAATATTTGATACTTTTCTATCCATTTTTCTCTCCTTAAAATAAGATAGTAAAAGTATAAGTAAAAGAGAAGATTTATAGCAATCTGATAATTGCTAATTTTAATTTTAAAAAAAAGTATATTTTAATTTTAGATAGCCATTGTTTGACTTATTCCATAGATTTTACTATCTAGTTCATCTATTTTAAACTCTTTTTGTTTTATTGTTAGATTTAGATTATTTATAGTTGTATTTTTCATAGATATAATATTTGAAAGATTCTCCAAATCTTCCTCTTTCATAAACATTTCAGTATTTAATTCATCTAAAATAGTCTCTTTTTGAGAGATTTTGATTAAAATATCATTTAACATAGATTGTTTTACTCTTAACTTTGAAATTACCTCTTCTAATTCTAGTTCTTTTGCTCTTAATTGAGTATTTATCTCTATTAAATAAGAGTTTTTAATTGTCATTTGACTATTTAAATCAATTTCTTCACTATCTTTTAAATCAAGATTTGTATCATTATTTGAGATTTTATTAATTTTTTGTAAAGAGTAATCCATTTTTAACAAAGTTGCTACAAACCTTAATCTCTCCATCATATCTTTTTTTTGCATTCTTGCATTTCTTCCAAGAGAGAAGTCAAACATTGAAAAAATAGCGTGTGCATGAGGAGTTAAAACTGTAGAAAATTCCGAAATATCTACTTTTTGTGAGAAATCTTCTGGTTTTTTACCATTTAAACGATCTTGAGTTATATACCAGTTGTTATCTTCTTTTTTTAATATGTTTTTGTGTGGATAAAAATTTTGATTATTTTTTGTGAAATAGCCTTCATCTTTATGAATTGTAAGAGATATTAACTCATGTCCACCATATTTTTGTTTTAATTCAAAAAATAGATCTAAAATATCTTCTGATGTATGATGTCCATCTATTGCAATAATAGCCTCTTGAAATATATTGACAATAGCACTATTTTGCATATTTTGTTTTACTTTTTCTTTGTATCTATCTTGAGCTTTTTGTAAAAATTCATCATATTCATAATATTTATTAAAACTATTAGCTCTTGAATTTTCAACTACAGCATAGTTTAAACCATTTTCTCTATTTATGTGCGATTGTGAGTGTTGTGTTAATTTTCCTACACTAAAAGACGCTTTCCCCATATTTTCCCCTATATGTTATGGTGCTATAAGCACCATTGAAATTGTGTAGTAAGATTAAACTTAATTTTTATTAAAAGTTTGCTTAAAAAAATGGACAAAAAAGCCCATTAATTTATTAAAATAATTTAAATTGTTTTAGAAAATCTTCTTTTATCTTCTGGAATTTTATTTAAGTAAGCATCAAAAGGCATACATATATTTCTAATTAACATAGTTCCTGTTTGAGAAACTTCAATTCTATCAGCATATATTTTAAGAAGTTCTGCATCTTCAAACTCTTTTAAAGATTCTAGTGCATCGCTAAAGTAATCTTTAAAATCTATTTTAAACTCCTCTTCAACTTTTTTTATATTTAAAGAGAAATTACTCATAAGTTCCATAATTACATATTGTCTAAGAATATCGTCATCACTTAGTCTATAACCTTTAAATACTGGTAGATTTCCATTATCAATAGCTTCTTCCCATTCGTTTAAATCTTTAAAATTTTGTGCATAATAATCAACACCATTTCCTATAGACGTAACACCAATTCCTATTAAATCTGCTCCACCTTTTGTTGTATAACCTTGGAAATTTCTATGTAATTCACCTTTTTTTATCGCTTTAAAAAGTTCATCTTCTGGTTTTGCAAAGTGATCCATTCCAACCATTTCGTAGCCATTTGATGTAAAAAAGTCTATTGTATCTTTTAGCATCTCAAGTTTTATGTTTGGAGTTGGAAAGGTTGTTTCATCAAATTTTCTCATAGTTTTCATAAGCCAAGGAACATGTGCATAGTTAAATACTGCAAATCTATCTACATTTAGTGTTAGCATTTTCTCTAAAGTTTTTTTGAAACTCTCTTTTGTTTGGTGAGGCAAACCATAGATTAAATCTGTATTTATAGATTTAATACCAGCATCTCTTGCTATATTTATTACATTTAAAGTTAGTTCAAAAGGTTGAATTCTGTGAATCGTTTTTTGAACAGTTTCATCTAAATCTTGAACTCCAAAACTAAGACGATTAAAACCACCAGCTTTTAATACATCCATATGCTCTTTTGTAAAGTATCTAGGATCAACTTCGCAAGATATTTCAGCATCACTGCTAAAATTTGGAAAAATAGTTTTTATAGATTTTATAACATCTTCTAGTTGTTGCGGTGAAAAATATGTAGGAGTTCCTCCACCAAAGTGCATTTGTGTTACAACTCTAGATGTATCTAAGTGATTTTTTAATATATTTAACTCTTTTTTTAAATATTCAATATATCTTGTTTTTTTATCTTCTTTTGAAGTGAAAATAGTATTACAACCACAAAAATAACATGCACTTCTACAAAAAGGAAGATGAATATATAAAGACAAAGCTCTATTTTTATCTTGTTTCTTATAAAAATCTTTTAAATCTTCTTCTTTAAAATTTTCACTAAACTCAGGTGCTGTTGGATATGAAGTATATCTAGGACCTGGTTTTGAGTATTTTACAAATTTTTCATAATCTATCATCTATTTCTCATCTCTTTTTTTATCAAGCCAAACCATAATACCTTTTTGTGCATGAAGTCTATTTTCAGCCTCTTCAAAAATTCTACTTTGGCTTCCTTCTAATACAGCTTCACTAACTTCATAATCTCTATATGCAGGTAAACAGTGTAAAAATATTGCATTTTCTTTTGCTAGTTTCATCATATTTTCATCAACCATATATCCAGAAAAATCTTTTACTCTTTTCTCTTTTTCTGACTCTTGTCCCATAGATATCCAAGTATCAGTTGTAACAACAGTTGAGTCTTTTATAGCCTCTTTAGGGTCAAAAGAAGTTGTAATTTTTGCACCACTTTTTTTGGCTTCTTCTAAAGCAGTTTGTAAAACTTTGCTATCTACTTGATAATCTTTTGGAGTAGCAATTCTAAGCTCGAATCCAAGTTTTGCTGCTAAATTTAGCCATGAGTGTGCCATATTGTTTCCATCTCCAATATATGCTACAACTAAATTTTTATCAAGTCCTTCTTCCATAATTGTAAGATAGTCAGCCATTAACTGTATAGGGTGATATTTATCTGTAAGTCCATTTATAACAGGAACTTTTGAGTATGAAGCAAACTCTTCAAGTTTTTCTTGCTCAAAAGTTCTAATCATCACCATATCAACCATTCTAGAGATTACTCTAGCAGTATCTTTCATAGGTTCACCACGACCAAGCTGAATATCATTTGATGAAAGAAAAAGCCCAACACCACCTAGTTGATATATACCAGTTTCAAAAGATACTCTAGTTCTTGTAGAGCTTTTTTCAAAAATCATACCTAAAACTTTTTTAGGCATATACTCTTTAAAAACTCTTTTTTTTGTCTCATCTTTAATCTGTTTTGATAATTGAAGAATTTCTAAAATTTCATCTTTTGAGAAGTCTAATAAACTTAAGAAGTGTCTCATAATATTTTCCTTATATGGATTAAAAGCCAATATTTTAGTTAATTTATCTTTACAAACACTTAAAGGAAATAAGCTAATAGCCTTAAAATAACACTTTTGTGACTTTTTTACTTAACAGCTATTAATAAAAACTCTTTTAAACTTCCAGTGATTATAAAAAAGGAATAAGTTATGCAAATAGAGATTTTAAAAAGAGATGGTAAAAAAGAGAAATTTGAAGCTTTTAAAATTGAAGATGCTATAAAAAAAGCATTTAAAAGTGTAAATACTATTTATGATAAATCAATATATTTTTCAGTTTTATTTGAGATAAAATCTAAAAATCTAAAAGCTGTTGAAGATATTCAAGATTTAATAGAAAAAGAGCTTTTCAAAAGTGAATATTTTGATGTTATGAAAAGTTTTATGCTTTATAGACATCTTCATAAAATCCAAAGAGAGCAGATTTTAGGATTAACGAATGATACAACTTATGTAAACTCGACTCAAACAATACAAGAGTATATAAATGGCGAAGATTGGAGAATAAAAGCAAATTCAAATACAGGATATTCACATGCTGGACTTATAAACAATAGTGCTGGAAAACTAATAGCAAACTATTGGCTTGATAAAATTTATACAAAAGAGCAAGGATATGCTCATAGAAATGCAGATATTCATATTCATGATTTAGATTGTTTAAGTGCTTATTGTGCTGGATGGAGTTTGAGAGTTTTACTTGATGAGGGATTTAATGAAGTTAGAGGAAGAGTTGAAAGTAAGGCTCCAAATCATTTTAGAGAAGCTTTAGGACAGATGGCAAATTTTTTAGGAATACTTCAAAGTGAGTGGGCAGGAGCTCAAGCTTTTAGCTCTTTTGATACATATTTAGCACCTTATGTTTTTAAAGATAAACTTGAATTCAAAGAGATAAAAAAAGCTATAAGAAGCTTTGTTTATAACTTAAATGTTCCTGCACGATGGGGACAAAGTCCATTTACAAATATTACTATCGATTGGACGGTTCCAAGTGATTTAAAAGATCAAATACCAACACGAAATCAAGAGCATCTATTTAAAGATTTAAAAGATGATGAGCTTTTAAAAGAGGCAAAAAATAGGGGAGTTTCAACTTTTGAAGAGCTTACATATAAACATTTTCAAAAAGAGATGAATCAAATAAACAAAGCTTACTACGAGATTATGACACAAGGTGATAAAACGGGTCAGCCATTTACTTTTCCTATTCCAACTGTAAATATAACTGAAGATTTTGACTGGGATGGAGAAAATACAGATATTTTATTTGAAAATACAGCAAAAATAGGAAGTAGCTATTTTCAAAATTTTATAGGAAGCCAATATAAAAAAGATAAATCTGGAAATAAAATACCAAATGAAGAGGCATATAAACCAGGACATGTAAGAAGTATGTGTTGCAGACTTCAACTTGATTTAAGAGAGCTTTTAAAACGAGGTGGTGGACTTTTTGGAAGTGCTGAAATGACTGGAAGTATTGGAGTTGTTACAATAAATATGGCAAGGCTTGGATATTTATATAAAAATGATATAAAAGGACTATATTCAAGAGTTGAAGAGCTTATGGATTTAGCAAAAGATAGTTTGGAAAGAAAGAGGATTTTTGTAAAAGAGATGTATGATAGAGGTCTTTATCCTTATACAAAAAGATATTTACCACACTTTAACAACCACTTTTCAACTATTGGAGTAAATGGTATAAATGAAATGCTAAAAAACTTTTTTACTAATGAAACTATAGATTTATCAAATGAAAAAGGTATAGAGTTTACTATGGAGTTATTAGATTTTATGAGAGCTAAGATGCTTGAATATCAAGAAAGAACTGGAAATTTATATAATCTTGAAGCAACACCAGCTGAAGGAACAACTTATAGATTTGCAAAAGAGGATATAAAAAGATACAAAGATATTATTCAAGCAGGTTTTGGGAAGAATATTTATTATACAAACTCATCTCAGCTACCAGTTGATTTTACAGATGATCCTTTTGAAGCGCTTACATTACAAGATGATTTACAGTGCAAATATACTGGTGGAACGGTTTTACACTTGTATATGAAAGAGAAAATATCAAGCAGTGAAGCTTGTAAAAAGATGGTAAAAAATGTAATTTCAAACTTTAGATTGCCATATATTACAATTACTCCACTGTTTTCAGTTTGTCCTGTTCATGGATATTTAGTTGGAGAATATGAGTATTGTCCAAAATGTGATGATGAAATTTTAAAAAAGGAATTAGAAGATGGAAAAAATAAAATTGCTTGAGAAAAATATAGAAAAAAGAACTAAATGTATAGTATATACTAGGGTTATGGGTTATCATAGACCAGTTGAAAGTTTTAATATAGGGAAAAAAGGTGAACATAAACAAAGAGTTAAATTTATTGAACAAAAAGATTGTTTATAGTTTTACAAAATTTACAACAACAGACTACCAAGATGAAATATCTTGTATAGTCTGGCATATTTCTTGTAACTTGCTATGTAGCTATTGTTACAATGATAATATAGTTTTTTCCAAACAAGGATATTATTCTCATAATGATATTTTAGATTTTTTAAAATCTAGAGTTGGGCTTCTAAGTGCGGTTGTTTTAAGTGGTGGAGAAGCTACTATGCACAATTTAGAACCTTTTTGTAAAGAAGTTAAAAAACTAGGATTTAAAATAAAACTAGATACAAATGGAATAAATACCAAAATTATAAAAGATTTAATATCAAAAAACCTTATAGATTTTATATCTTTAGATTTTAAAGCTCCAAAAGAAAAGTTTAAAATTGTAACTCAAAAAAATAGTTATGAAAGTATGATAAGTACAATAAAACATCTTTTAAGTATAAATTTTAATTTTGAAGTAAGAACTACTGTAAATGCCGATTTATTAGACTTTGAAGATATAAATAAAATTATAGAGAAACTTTATTGTTTAGAATATAATGGTATTTATTATATACAGAATTTTTTACAGACTTCTACAAATATTGGGAATATTACTCAAAAAAAGATTTTAGAAAAAGATAAAATAAGAGATGATTTATTAAAAATTGAATTTAGAAATTAACTCTTAATTGATATTTTCTATAGCTTCAAAAACTTTAATTGCTTGAAAATGCTCTTTTACATCATGACATCTTATAATGCTAGCACCATATCTTAAAGATTCAAGATGTATAGCCAAAGTTCCTGGAAGCCTATTTTCAATCTCACTTGGAGTAATCATATTTATCATAGATTTTCTACTAGCTCCAATTAGAAGTTCATATCCAAAATGTTTAAAATGTTCTAAATTCTTAAGTAAAAGTAGATTATGCTCCAATGTTTTTCCAAAACCAATTCCAACATCTAAGACAATATCATCTATTCCAAAACTTTTAGCCTTTTGGATTCTTTCTTTAAAGAAATCATCAATTTCAACCATAATATCTTCATAAAAAGGATTATCTTGCATAGTTGTTTGATCTTTTTGCATATGCATTATTACAACTTGAGCTTTGTATTTTGAAGCTAATTTACAAACTTCATCATTTTGCAAACCTGTTATATCATTAACTATTTTAAAACCATGATTTAAAACAAAATCTATAACTTTTGGAGAAAAAGAGTCAATAGAGAAATCAACTTTTTCAAAATATCTATTTTTATATATTGTATGGGCTATATTTTTTACTCTTTCAAGCTCTTCTTCACAACTTATTGGTAAACTTCCAGGCCTACTTGAAACAGCACCAATATCTATAATATTTGCACCATCTTCTATCATTTGTTCTATTCTTTGTGAAGCACTTGAGTTATCAAATCTACTATTTTTAAAAAAAGAGTCTTCATTTGCATTTAAAACACCCATTATTTTTGTAGAAAATTTTTGCTCTTTTACAAAATCTTTTAAACTCTTTGCTAACTCTTTAAGTCCAAAAGGTTGTGATAACTCTTTTCTACTTAGAATTTCAAAATGTTTTGTAGTTCCTATAAGTAGGGCATTAACAAACTTATCTTTTGCTATTATTACACCTTCTGGAACAGCTAAATCAGCACCAATAGATAAAGCATCTTGCTTTAATATATTAGCAGCACCTACATGCAAATCTTTTATAAAAAGTGTATGAACTTTTGCTTTTTTTGACATAATAGCAACACCACTTTTATCACATTTTAGAGTGCTTAAAAATGTTTTTGTCTCATTTAAAGATAGTTTATATAGTTTCATTTTGCCTCTTTTTCTAAAATAGATAGAAGAAGATAAGTTAAAACTGTAGTTGGTTTTGAGTTTAGTTCCAAAAGTTTTATAGATTTAAAAAATATATCCAACTCTTTTTGGTTAAGCTTGATATTTTCTTTATTTGCTTTTATTAAGATAGTTTCAACAATATTTATAGCTTCATCTTTTGTAATTTTTTGATTGTTTTTTATAAAAGTGTATATATCTTTTAAATCTAATTTTTTTATATTTAGTTCAATATCATCTTTTTCCACAACCTTTTTAAGATTTTTATATGGTAATCTTGAATAAATTGTAGGAAGTAGTGAATTTTTAGAAGAGACTAAAAGAATAAAAACTATATTCTTTGGTGGTTCTTCTAAAATTTTTAAAAGAGCATTTTGTGCTTCAACTCTAAATGTAGCACCACACAAAAATAGATATTTTGTCTCATTTGATGCAATATATGCCTCTTTTAGAGTTTTATTTGCTTGTTCTATTTGGAACTCATCTTTCTCTTCATTTTTAATAACTCTAGTTTGGTGAGTAGGGTAAACAGCTAGAAATTTATTTAAACTATCTTCAATGCTATTTACAATAAAAATTGAGGAGTTTTTAACTATCTCCAAGATTAGCTCTCTACATTAATATTTGCAAAAAGTGCTGCACTTATTGTTTTGTTATATAATCTAAACATTTGAAGAAGCTTCATATCAAGTCCATCATCATTTGATTTTAAGTTTATAGAACCTTGTCTCTCCTCATCAAAAATCCATAAAAAAGAGCTTTTTGTGATTTTTGCAAGAGTAGATCTATTATCTTGACTTTTTCCAATATACCAAAAACAGTATCCATTTGGAAAAGATATTTTTAGCATATCTTTAATATTTGAAATATCATCCTCTGATTTTATTTGATCAAGATTTTTATAAAATGAACTAAAATCATAAAATGGTAAAAAAGGTCTATTTAGTTTTGAAGAGTTTATGTTAGATAAAATATAGTTTAAAAACCATTCTCTCTCTTTATCTGTAATAATCAAGATAGAGTAACTTTTATCTAAAATATTTGTAATATTTTTTGATACTAATGGTGCCCATTCAAACTTTTTTTCTTCCAACCAAGGAGATAAAAGCTTATCTTCCCTGATTGTATCAACTGTCCAATTTAAAAACTCTTGCAAATTATTTGTCCAATTCGTATGCATCGTGTAAAGCTCTTACAGCTAACTCTGCATATTTTTCATCAATAATCATAGATATTTTAATCTCACTTGTAGAGATAATTCTAATATTAATATTCTCATTTGCCATAGCTGTAAATGCTTTTGAAGCAACTCCAGTATTTGATTTCATTCCAACACCAACAATAGAAACTTTACAAATTGCCTCATTATAATCTATATTTTTTGCTTGAGGTCTAAATTGTTCCATAACTTTTTTACAAATCTCTAAATCAGTTGTAGGAATTGTAAAATCTAAATCAGTTGTTCCATCAAGTCCTCTTGTTTGAACAATCATATCAACATTTATATTTGCATCTGCAAGAGCTGTAAAAATTGCACTAGCAACACCTGGTTTATCAACAACACCATACATTCCAACTCTTACTTGGTTTTTATCTAAAGCTATTCCACTTACTATTGGTTTTTCCATAATTTCCTCTTCATTTGTTATTAAAGTTCCCTCTACATCGGGTGTAAAACTACTTCTTGATACTAGATTTACATTTAATTTTTTTGCCATTTCAACTGATCTGTTTTGTAATACTTTTGCACCAAGACTTGCAAGTTCCAACATCTCATCATAAGATATTTTTTCTAGTTTTTTAGCTTTTGGCTCAATTCTAGGATCTGTTGTATAAATACCATCAACATCAGTATAAATTTCACAAACATCAGCTTTTATAGCACCAGCAATTGCAACAGCAGATAAATCACTTCCACCTCGACCTAAAGTCGTAACTCTTGAACCATCAAGTGTAACTCCTTGAAATCCAGCAACTATAATAATATTTCCCTCACTTAAAGCATTTTTCATCTTTTGTGTATCTATTTTTTCTATTTTTGCTTTTGTGTGAGTATCTGTTGTCATAATTCCAGCTTCTCTTCCTGTCATAGATATAGCTTTGTAGCCAATACTATTTAAAGCAATAGATAATAAAGCTGAAGTCACTCTCTCACCTGAACTTAAAAGCATATCCATCTCTTTTAAATCAGGAGTTTTTGTATAATATTCAGCATATTCTATTAACTTGTTTGTTTCACCGCTCATAGCAGAAACAATAGCTATAACATCATGACCCTCATCTCTTATCTTTTTAATAATCTGTGCAACATTTGCAATTCTATCAAGTGTTCCAACACTTGTTCCACCAAATTTTAAAACTTTTAACATCTAATTTACTTATCCTTTTTTTAAATATATCCCTCATCTTTAAAATACTTTAGAACTTGTTTGTAGACAGTTCTTTTAAAAAAAGTTATATGTTCATAAACTTCTTTTAAAGATACAAACTTATATTCACTAAACTCTGGAATTTCAGTGTTTATGTTTATTTTTGCATCTTTTTTTAATTTTACTAAATAGTATTTTTGTTTTTGACCATCATAAGGATACATCTTTTGAGCAATTACAGGAGGAAAAAGATAAGAGACCCAAGTTGGATATTCAGCTATTATTTCTATATCTTTTGTGCCAATCTCTTCTTCAAGTTCCCTAAGAAGTGCCTCTTTTGTATTCTCACCTTCATCAATCCCACCTTGAGGAAACTGCCAAGCGTTTGGAATATCAGTTCTTGAAGCAATAAAAATCTCACACTTCGCTGGATATTTAGATGATAAGATAATAGCTGCAACATTTGGTCTTAATTTTTTTTTCTCTTTTTCAATCACATTTTTATCAGTCATAAATATATTTTTCCTTATAATTAGGCGTTATTTTATAAAATATAGGATTAAAAATTGCTTTTATATATACATATTCCCTTTTGTGACAGCAAATGTTTTTACTGTGCATTTAACTCATATACAAATAAAAATAGTCAAAAAGAGGCATATATGAGAGCTTTAAAAATTGATTTAGAGTACAATTTAAAATATTTAAAAGATAAAGAGATAAAGTTAAATACCGTTTTTATAGGTGGTGGGACTCCATCAACTGTTGATGCTTCTTTATATGAAGATATTTTTAAATTAATAAATCCACATATTTTAGAAAATTGTGAAATTACAACTGAAGCAAATCCAAATAGTGCCACAAAAGAGTGGTTAGAAAAAATGTATAGTTTTGGAGTAAATAGAGTTAGCTTTGGAGTGCAAAGTTTTGATGATGAGAAGTTAAAGTTCTTAGGTAGAAATCACAATAGACTTAATGCTATTAAAGCGATACAAAATGCAAAATGTATAGGCTTTAATAGTATTAATTGCGATATAATATATGGAGTTACAAATGATACTTTTGAGCTTTTAAAAAGAGATTTTGACACTTTAAAAGAGCTAGAAGTTGAACATTTAAGTGCATATAGTTTAATAATAGAAGAGGATACAAAATTCTTTTTAAATGAAAAAGAGCTTCAAAAAAGTAAAAAAAGCTTAAAAATTGATGATGAAGATTTAAGTTATGAAATATTTAACTACTTGAAAAGTATAGGCTTTAATCAATATGAGATAGCAAATTTTAGTACTAATGAAAAATTTGAATCAAAACATAACTATGGATATTGGTCTAAAGATGATTATATAGGAGTTGGAGCTGGAGCTGTTGCTTGTATTGAAAATAGAAGAATGTATAAGCAAAAAAATATAGAAAAATATATACAAAATCCAATTTATGAAGATATTGAAGAGTTAAGTAGTGATGATATAAAAGCTGAAAAAGTACTTTTAGGATTTAGATGTAAGTTTGGAGTTGATTTAAATATACTATCTTCTAAAGAGCTTAAAAAAGTAGATGATTTAGTAGTTGAAAATAGGGTTTGTATAAAAGAAAATAGGGTTTACAATAATAATTTTCTACTTGCAGATGAAATAGCGCTATATATTTTAGATTAAAAAAGAGGTAAAATGACAATAAAAGAGTGTGTAAAAAAATACACAGTATATTTAAAAAATATCACACATATTCCAGCAAAAGAGGTAGAGATATTAATCATGCATTTACTGGATAAAAATGTGATTTGGTTACATCTTAATTATGATAAAGCTTTTACAAAAGAGCTAGAATTAGAAAAATTGGTAAAAAAAAGAGCTACAAATTTTCCTTTAGAGTATATTATAAAAAAAGCCTCTTTTTATGGTGAACAATTTTTTACAGATGTGGATGTTTTAATTCCAAGACCAGAAACTGAGCTTTTAGTTGAAAATGCTTTTGAGATTTTAAAAGAGGTAAAAAATCAAGAAAAAGCAATCAAGGTTATTGAAATTGGAACAGGAAGTGGAATAATTTCTGTTATGCTAGCAACACTTTTAAAAGATAAAAATATAGATTTTATAGCTGTTGATATAAATCCAAAAGCTATAGAATTAGCAAGAAAAAATGCAAAAAAATTTGAAGTTTTAGAAAGAATAGATTTTAGACTTAGTAATTTATTTGAAAATGTAAAAGAGGATGATATTTTTATGCTTATTTCAAATCCACCGTACATTGCAAATGATTATAAATTACCAAAAAATGTAGAGTTTGAGCCATCTAATGCACTTTTTGGTGGAGTTGTAGGAGATGAGCTTTTGAAAAATATTATAGATGGTGCAAACAGTAGAAAGATTCCTTATGTGCTCTGTGAAATGGGATTTGATCAAAAAAAGAGTTTAGAAGAGTATTTTAAAGAGTTTAATGTAGAATTCTACTCTTTTTATAAAGATTATGAAAAATTTGATAGAGGATTTACTCTAAAATTTAAATAAAATGAATAATAATAAAGGATAAAAATATGTTTAAAGAGTTTCATATAGAGAATTTTGAGAATTCAAGTAAGCTTTTAGAAGAGCTTTTAAATAATAGTAGAGTTGAAGTTGAAAAACTTTTAGAAATTAAAAATAAAACTTATAAAAATTTTGTATTACCTTTTGCTGAAATAGGGGAGAAGATAAATGAATTTATAACTCCAATATTCCATTTAGATTCTGTAAAAAATTCAAAAATAACTTCTAAAGTATATGAAGAGTGCCTTCCTCTTATCTCAAAATATGAGAGTGAGATAAGTCAAAATGAGAATATTTATACATCTTTTAAAAATATACAGTCTAATGAAAAAAGTACTTTAAATAATATACAACTTAAAGTATTAGAAAATGAGATAAGAGATTTTGAATTATCAGGTTGTCAACTAGAAAATAATAAAAAACAAAGATTAGAAGAGATAGATTTAGCTTTGGCTGAACTATCACATAAATTTTCACAAAATATTTTAGAGGCAACAAACTCTTTTTCTCTTATAATTGAAAATTTTGAAGATGTAAAAGAGATACCAAAGTCGGATTTAGAATTAGCAAAATTTGAAGAAGATGGAAAAACTAAATATAAATTTACACTTCAAATGCCATCTTATATAGCTTATATGACTTATGGAACTTCTAGAGAAAAAAGAGAAGAACTATATAAAGCATATACAACAAGAGCACCACAAAATGGTGAGATTATAGAAAAAATTTTAGCTTTAAAAGATGAAAAAGTAAAAATATTAGGATTTAAAAACTATGCTTCATATTCATTGGCTACAAAAATGGCAAATAGTGAAGATGATGTTATAAACTTTTTGGAAGAGTTGGGAAATAAAGCAAAAGAAAAAGCAATGAAAGAGCTAGAAGAGATTAAACAAATAGCAAAAGAAGATGGTGTTGATGACTTTAGAGCAAGTGATATTAGTTTTTATAGTGAAAAATTAAAAAAAGCACAATATGATATTGATGAGGAGTATTATAGACCATACTTTGAACAAAATAGTGTTTTAAATGGTTTTTTTACTGCTTTAAATGAGTTATTTGATATTGAGTTTAAATCTTCAAATGCATCTTCTTGGGATGAAAAAGTAAAAGTTTATGATATTCTTGAAAACAATAAAACAATAGCTAGAATATATATAGATTTAGAAGCAAGAGATGATAAAAGAGGTGGTGCTTGGATGAACAACTGGCACTCATATTACAAAGATTCAAATAACAATATAAATCTTCCAACAGCTTATATAGTAGGAAATTTTCCTCAATCAACAAAAGATATTCCATCTTTATTAAGACATAGTGATGTAGTAACGCTTTTTCATGAAATGGGACATGCACTTCATCATCTTTTGAGTAAAGTTGAAGAACCAACTGTTAGTGGAATATCTGGAGTTGCTTGGGATGTTGTAGAGTTTCCATCTCAGTTTTTAGAGTATTTTTCTTACGATAGAGATATTTTAAAATTGTTTGCAAAGCATTATCAAACAGGTGAAGTTCTTGATGATGAGGCAATATCTAGATTAATAAAAGCAAAAAATTTCCAATCCTCAATGGCAACAGTTAGACAAATAGAGTTTGCTTTGTTTGACTTTAAACTTCATCAAAAACTATACAAAACTGAATTTGAGATTCAAGAGTTGTTAAATAGTATTAGGGATAAATTTTCTGTCATAAAAACACCAGAGTATAATAAGTTTCAAAATAGTTTTTCTCATATCTTTTCAGGTGGATATAGTGCAGGATATTACTCTTATAAGTGGGCTGAAGTACTTAGTGCAGATGCTTTTTATATGTTTTTGGATTCAAAAAATGTATTAAATAAAGAGTTGGGATTGAAATATAAAAATTGTGTACTTAGTTGTGGTGGAAGCGAAAATATGGATAAATTGTTTTTCGATTTTGCACAAAGAGAACCTAAAATTGACTCTCTTTTGAAAATAGATGGAATTATTTAGCTAAATTTTGTAATAATACCATTTCATAAAATTTTTATATAAGTAATAAAGGATTAAAGAATATGACAAATGCAGAAACTATTTTAAAACTAAACGAAGCTTTAACAAGCTTAATAAAGGCATATGAGGAGCTTCAAGGAGAGAATGGAGTTCTTAAGCAAAGAGTAAATGAGTTAGAAGATGAAGTTTTAAATCTAGAGTTGATAAAAGAGGATTTAGAGAAAAGTGTTAATGAGCTTAAGAGTAATACAGAGGAAGATAAAAATACTATTTATAGTATGCTTGGTCAAATTGAAGGAATATTAAATAAAACTACTTCTTCTATAGCTACAGTAGAAGAAACAAAATATGAAGAAGTAAAAAAGGTAGATGACAACAAAGCTTTTAATCCAGTTATTTCTCAAAATCTTTTAGACAACTCTTTTGATCATAAAAATGAAACAGAGTTAGAACTTGATAAAAAAGAGGAAGAAAATATCTTTGCTTATGAGCAAAACAGCACAAATATTTTAAACGAAGAGAATAGTTTATATAAAAAAGAAGATGACAACAAAATAGATTTATCGGATGGAAGATTAGACTCTATTCTTGGAATAAAGCAGTAAAATTAACTCATGTTTGTTAACATAGATAAAAATATTATTTTAAACATTTTTGGAGTAGATACTTTTTATGGATTAGAGAAGGTTTTAGATAGTATGTCTCCATCTTTAGTTGAGTATCATCTATCTAATTTTTTAGATAGTGATAACTCAAGCTATTTTGATAAAAAAAATATTGAAACTACTTTTAATATTGGTGATTATAATTTACATATTGATTATAATGATAATATATTTATTGAATTAAATAAAACTGAAGAAAACTCACAAACACTAACTTTTTGGTAAATAAAAATAGCAGAAAGTTTTAAAAATCAAGATATAAATATTTTAAAATCTATAAATAAAGGATTATAATTGAAAATAAGAGTTTATTACGAAGATACAGATTGTGGAAATATGGTTTATCACTCAATTTATTTAAACTATTGTGAAAGAGCTAGAAGTGAGTTGTTTTTTAAAAAAGGTTTACTTCCTCACTCGCAAGATGAGTTTTTTGTTGTAAAATCGTGTGAAGCAAACTGGATAAAATCTGCAAAATTTGCAGATATTTTAGATATAAAAACAGAACTAATTGAGAAAAAATCAGCTTCAATTATTATGAAACAAGAGATTTACAGAGATGATGAGATTATTTTTGAAGCAAAATTTAAGTTAGCATTTTTGAAATTTGGGAAACCATCGAAAATACCACAAAATATATTTGAAATATTGGAGAATTAAATGAAAAAACTATTATTTATACTAATACTTGTTATAAATAGTTACTCAAATGAACTTTTTACACTTCCTGATGAATCCAATTTTCTAAAAGAGAAAATTAGATATGAAATTTTAAGTTCAAAAGAGTCTATTTTTATTGCGATGTATAATTTTTCATATAAAAATATTGCAAAAGATTTAATAAAGGCTTCAAAAAATGGAGTAAAAGTAACTGTTGTTTTGGATAAAAGTAAGGTTGAGGCAAATGATAAAATCTATAATTTTTTAAAAGAGGCAAATATAAAAGTAATTATTCCAAATGATTCAAAAAAAATGCATCTTAAAACTATGATTTTTGATGATAAATTGGCTTTAATTGGTAGTTTAAATTTCACAAAAAAATCTTTTGAAAATAATCATGATTTAGTATATTTTACTAAAGATAGAAAGATTATTCAAAAATTAAAAGATATTAGAGCAAAATTTGAATAAAATATATACTATTTTTTAAATAAGGATTTATATTTGTTACAATTTTTTGTTATAGCATATTGTTTTTATCTTTTTTTTACAATTTATACATCTTTTATGCAAATTGGATTTGTAAAAGATGCAACTAAAAAAAAGGCTATTATTTTAAGTACAAAAAAATATCATGAAGCAGCTAATTATAGTATTGATAAAGAAAAACTAGCAATTTCTAGTTCATTTTTTGATTTTATTATTTTTATCATTTGGTTAAGTTTTGGTCTTAAATTTTTAGATGCTCAACTAAATATTGATAATCCAATTTTAAAAGCTGTTTTATTTATAAATTTATTTATTATTATAAATTGGTTTTTATCTTTACCATTTTCTTTGTATCAAACTTTTAAATTAGATAAAAAGTATGGTTTTTCAAATATAACACCAGCTTTATATATTAAAGATACGATAAAATCTGCATTTCTTACAGTTGTTTTTGGTTCGCTTGTAATTGCAGGAATTTCATATATTATTTTAAATTTTCCATCTTGGTGGATATTTGGTTTTATTTTTATTTTTGCAGTTATTGTTTTAATAAATATGCTTTATCCTCTTATTAGAGATAAGATGTTTGATAAGTTTGAAAAGCTAAAAGATGTTGAACTTGAAGAGAAAATAAATGCCCTTTTAAAAGAGGTTGGTTTTAAAAGTAGTGGAGTATTTAGTGTCGATGCAAGTAAAAGAGATAGTAGATTAAATGCTTATTTTGGAGGACTTGGAAGCACAAAAAGAGTTGTTTTATTTGATACTTTAATTGAAAAATTAACTCATAATGAACTTTTAGCAGTTTTAGGACACGAACTAGGACATTTTAAAAATGGTGATATTCTTAAAAACATAGGAATCATGGGATTAGTTATGTTTATTTTCTTCGCTATTTTTGGAAACTTAAATGATGAACTTTTTTTAAGTTTGGGATTAAAAAATGAACCTTATGCAATTATTGTAGTTTTTTTAATCTTTTCAACAGTTTTAAGCTTTTTCCTAATGCCTTTGATTTCTTTGATTTCAAGACACAATGAATATGCTGCGGATGATTTTGGAGCAAACTTATCTAGTAAAGAGGATTTAGTAAAAGCTTTGCTAAAACTAGCAAATGAGAATAAATCTTTTCCATATTCTCATAAGCTTTACATATTTTTTTACTTCTCTCATCCCCCTTTGATAGAGAGATTTAAAGAGCTGGGATATGATGTTGAAAAAGAGAAATTTATATGATTTTTGAATTTGAAAGTACAAATTTCTTTCTAGTAGTTGCAATAGTTATTATACTATTTGCAACTATTTTATTTTTTGTAGTTGAGAAGTATAAATCAAAAATAAAGAGTTTAGAGATAGAAAAAGAGTTTTTAGAAGCTTCTATCGCTCAAAATAGAGAAAATCAAGCTTTACTAAAAGCTGAGATAGAAAATATTACTTCTAAAATTTTTGAAGATAATGCAAAAAAATCAAACCAAAATATAAATCAAATTTTAGAACCATTTAAAGCTCAATTAAATATATTTGGAAATAGGGTAAA